>PPYE01130973.1_pt1 | contig 13682 bp, 9 predicted proteins | sample 1559881 | NCBI WGS metagenome assembly PPYE01 (sample SAMN08240022, study PRJNA423297) | Human gut metagenome, whole genome shotgun sequencing project.
AAACGCGCACCATATTGACGGGAAAGGACAGCAACACTATCCAATACAAGTTCGCCGTTTATCAAAGGTTGTTCAGTACTGCCCGTTATATTCAGATTACCATCCATATCACCGGACAAAGTGACCATCTGGTCAGGAATAAACACATTCGCCACCCGCAGCGGAAAATGCTCCAATGTTGTATTCACTTCCAAACTATCTTTGCCTGTGCGGGTAGGAACCAGTTTCCCATCTGCCACCAGCACTTCTGCCTGATCGTGATTCAGATAAGCATTCAGATATTGTTTTCCCTGTTCGCCCGGCAACCACGTAGCCCCTAATGCAACGTCACCGATACGCTGACGTTCATAAGACAGTTCATCAACAGACGCCTCAGCCGAGAGTTGCAAATCCTTTTCTGTCTGTATGTAATGAGCTTCCAACGAGAACAATCCGGTTATTTCGGGGAAGTAAGGCAACACACTCGTTATCTCTTGCAGACGGATTCTACGTATTTCAACATCTATATTCTGCAGAGACACCGTATCGCCCGGTACGGAATGTACCCTGAATCCCATTCCTTCTTCATCCCACATATCCACGTTCGCGTATACACGCATATTTTTATGCAGGTAAATCCAGTTATGATTCTCGTTGAAATGAAATCTTTGGAAGGCAACAATCGGATTCTCCGGAATCAGTGTGAAAGCGATTCCGTTCCCCTTACCATGTCCTTCGAACAGAGGGCGGGCATTTACCCCCAGCAATACGCCTGTTTCTCCTTTGCCGTTTTTGTAGTCTACCAGCAATTCCGCATCGCGGTCGCGAATCTCTCCGGTCAAAGTAGTAGCAAAAGAGAATTGCGGATTCTTCGGTCCGTTTATTACACCGGCACGTAGTTTCATTAAAGTAGTATCCTGTTTGACAGTGAAGAAGATTGTATCCAGTTGCAATGTGTCCATCTTCAATGCATGCACCGCAGCTTTTCCATTGATTCCCCAATCGGGAGCCGTACCGAACTTCATGGAAACATCATGGTAGGATATGTTTTTAGTAGCCAGAAAATAAGCTAACGGATTCTCTTTTCCTGCGGAGAAAGATAAAATAGCTGTCGGCAACGCTTCACGCAGTTCGGCGTGGTTCAAGGCTTTTTCATCAATCTGCTTCATCAGGACATCCATGAAGTGTGTAGACTGACTTATCAAAGAATTAACACCGGAACGTGCACTCAAGTTGAGTTTCATATCACCAGATGTTAGATGTGTGAACACCCTGTTTTGACGAGCTTCGGCAGAAAGATTAAAGGCGAGCGGGCGCTTCATCGGTTGAGGCATCAACCCCAGTTCGTGTAAGTCGAGCTGAGTGACGTCAACCGTCACTTTTCCATCTGGATAACGATGTGCCAGATTGTATTCTGCATCTGTTGTCATCTTCAACAGCGCATTGTCACTTGTCAGATTAGCCGTCACCAATGCACCTTTCAAAGCTCCAGTCAAATGAACATTGGAAAGCTGGTAACGTGCATAATGTAGTTGATCTAATGAAAGATTCAGTTTGGCTAAAGCACGATAAGACATGACGTCCAGCCCACGGCCTTTGGCATCTGCCGAAAGAGAAAGTTCGTAGATAGAGTCTTTCGGAAGGAAATTATGGAGTTGTAGATTGTCAATCTTCAAGTCGGCTGCATAAGCCTCGGTTGAGGTATTAAGTTCTGCATTCACCCCCATAGAGCCTTGCCCCTGTTTCAAGTGAAGATTAGCCTTATATTCAGGTCCTTTCAGCTCGACACGGGCCTTCAGATTCATGCTATCTGGGATTACGATAGTACCGTTGGGGGCTTCTCCCGTTAAAGCAGTCAGGAAGTTTAGATTCTGAGTAATCATATCCAGACCGATAGTCCCCGAACGCGTCAGGCTGTCAGCCAAGTTTTCAAGAATACCGCCTCCTTTCATGGAAAAAGCTCCCGGGAGATCGACTGTGAAACGAGAAATCTGCATTTGTTTCAGATTTCCGTCCGTACCGGCACGAACCACAAGCGGACGGAAGGGATACGCCTCTTTGAAACTATCCGGCAAACCGCCGGCAAATAACATAACATCCTCTTTACCGATATAAGCATTGAGACCGGCGGACAAACGTCCTGTAGTGGGAATATTGACAAGTTCCCAATATGTCTGGGCGGATAAATCTATTTCGGAATGAGGGGTTTGCAGTTTTATGCCGGGAATACGAATAATCGAGTCGTTAGAAAATGCCCTACCCGTCAATGAAGTGATACTCAATCCGGAACGTTCATTCATCGAAAACTCACGGATTACAGCATTCATATCCCTACCTTTATATAATAAGGAATCCAAACCGATACGGATATCACGAACGGCAATATGAGACGCATCGAAACCTTCTCCGGGTTTGGCTACTCCGGTATCATAATTGGCAGAGCTTCCGGATAACAGGAATTGTTTCAGTTCATAAAACTGATTCTTCAGATCAGCTTGTGCATCATTGATAAATGCTTCTCCGATATGAGCAGCCATTCGCATCGAGTCAGCAGGAAGTTGCATACTGAACGACACATTCTTCAACTTCAGTTTATGAAGATCCACTTTCCAGTTTACAGGAGCAGAAGCTGTTGTATCTTTAGGCGTAGTCGTAGTATCGTTCATCAACATTTGTACGTGAGTGTCCGATAATTCCGTCTGGTTGATAACGGCCAGCTCATTAGAAAGATCAACTCCATGACTTTGTAAAAAGAAACGTCCCAGTACCCCCTTTATCTTCATGCCTTCTATTAGATTAGCCGAATTGAACGCTACCTGACTTAATGTTACTTCATCTACCTCTACCTTTCCCTTGACGAGCGGCCATGCCTGTACACGCACGTTCAGACTTTCCAAAGACAACAGCGTATCCGGTTGCTGGATCACTTCCACGCCACGAACCAACAGATTGAGCGGAAAACGAAGGTCGATTCGTTCCACCTGAATCTGCATACCGGTTGCTTTGGAAGCGTATGCTGTCACCTCCCGACGCAAAAGATTCTGAACGGGAGGTATATAAAGTAATATCATTAGTATTACAAAAAGCAATACAGGAGTGAGCAATATCCAACTCACCCTTCTTATCCATTTTCGTTTCATGTAAAATGTGCCAGTGTATTAAAAGGTGACACAAAGTAAACAATTAATTCTGAAAAAAGGTTGACGTTAGGAGCAAAATGTTCAATCACAAAAGAAATACAAGCATTATGGTTTTCTTTCTTCACCTTCTTTACCGGAGCTCTTGTCACTACTTCAAGCTACTTATACCTTACGAGCTTCTTCCAGAACCTTCTGAATCTCCAGAAGTACACAAGCCGTTTTTTCACCTATCTCCTCTGAAAAACATTGCCCACGTTGTGTTTCCAGCCAGTTCAATAAAGGCACAGCTTCCATTGCCCCGATTAAAGTGAAAAGCGGAAGTAGTTTGTGAGCCATAGCCGCTATTCCGTCCACCTCCTTGCCTCCCAATGCTTGTTGCATCCGATCGGCATTCTTTCCGGTTTCTTCGATAAAGGTCTGAATAATGGAATGTGCGGCATCAGCATCGTCTTCAGAAAAGGCTGTTAATGCAGAAAAGTTCAAGGAACTTACAGTCTGCATATCCTCAGTAATGTGTGCTTCGTCAGCGGCAAGCTGTCCTTCGTTGACTGTGAGCAATAGTTCTTTCACCGTAAAAGGTTTGTGCAGGCAACCGGCAAAACCGTGTTCTTGTAAAGCATCTATATCCATTTCACTGCGGGCAGTTACGGCAATCACAGGAATTGTCTTTGCCTGCGGAATATTGGAAGCGCGCAAGAGTTTTACCAAATCAAAGCCATTAATAGCAGGCATTTGTATATCAGTCAGCAATACATCGAAAACAGAGGTACGGAGCTGTTCTATCAACTCCTCCAATTGCTCACAACAAACGGCGTCAATTCCATGTTGCTTTAACATGGCTGCCGTCAAGCTTAATTGAATTTTATCATCATCAATCAACAGTACACGTATCACTTTCATCGGGGGAAGCGTGACAGGGTCTTCTGCCGAAATTGTTTTTTCTTCCAATGCCCTTTCGGACACAGATTTTCCCACCGGATAAAGAGGGAGAATGACTGTGAAGCAACTTCCCTCCCCCAGCTTACTTTGCACATCAATCGTACCTTCAAGCAAAACAACCAACTTCTTCACAATAGACAATCCCAAGCCGAAGCCTTCTTCTCCTTGTGCACCGGATAAACGGGTAAATTCCTGAAAAATCCGTTCGCGGTCTTCCGTAGCCATACCTTTTCCGGTATCCGAAATCGCTATCGTCAGCTTGGAAGAATCATATTTAGCCGTTAATGCAATCTCGCCTTTCGGAGTAAACTTCACTGCGTTGGACAAAAGATTATTCACTATCTGCCGGAGCCGTAAAGGGTCGCTGATGTATCTCCCATTTAATTCCTGAGCGACATGGCATTGCAAGGTTAATCCTTTGGCGGCTGTCAATGGTTCGAAGCTAACATGGATTTCTTCGAATAACTGCGAAGGATTGAAGGTGACGCGGTTCACTTCCGCTTTATTAAGGTCGAGCCGATGAAAGTCGAGCAAGTCGCTGACCAATTTCAAAAGATGTTCCGAAGAACTTTTCATATTGTCAAGATAGAAGCGCTGCCGTTCGTCCTCCGTCAGTCGGGAAAGTAATTCGGTATATCCCATAATAGAGCCTAACGGTGCTTTAAAGTCGTGAGTAATGGCGAGCATCAGCTTTTCACGGGCAATAAGCAGGTCTTCCGCCCGTTTATTAGCTTCTTCCAATTGCCGGCGGTAACGATTGCTGCGGGATATGTCACGCACTATCAAAATCAGGAAAAAGACAGAGAGCAGCACTGCTCCGATAGCTATTCCACCAATGGTGCGTGCTGAACGCATTCTTACCTCCTGTTGCATTTCTGCATCCTGGCGGGCACGCAAGGTCATTTCCTCCTCGTATTGTTTTATCAGGCTATCCATTCTTGCTGTCAACTGCGAATTCATACGCTGATATTTTGTACTAGTCCGCCGGATTGTTTTTCGCCGCTGCAACCGTTTTTCCTCTGTAGCCATACGAATCTTTTGCTGAAGGGAATCTTTAGAAGTGGTCGGTTCCAGAATAGTATCCGTAGCAACCTCCATGGAGGTATTAACAAGCACGGCACTGTCTTGTTTAGTTGGGACAAACACTTCTGCCAATCTCTTAAAGAAACCTTTCTTCTTAGGCGTAGTCAGTAAAGAATCCCGTTTAGTGATAACTCGGTGTTGTACCCGTTGCTGAGTAATGACAGAATCTTGTTCGGAAATTATTTCTTCAATCTCCGAAGCGGAAAGTAAGCTGTCATTCGCTTCGCTCAATACCCGGAGCATCTGTATCGTATTCCGGTCTTTCTCGTGCAGCAGAGTCAACAGGCTGTCTGTCCGCAGATTCTCCTGGTCATCGGCAGCCGACAATGTCTCCATTTCGCGATGTACAAATACCAGAGAAAAAAGAAGAATTGCAAGTAATAACGTATAACCGATTGTTACTTTCAACTTTGTGGAACGATAGGAAGCCATACGGTAAAGTTTTAAGTATCAAGTATTCACTTGGGGAGTGGGGAGTTTCGTCATGTAATGAAAACGCCACCAAAGCATTAATCCTGCACTTGTCAGACCGAAAGGGAACGCCATCCAGACACCTACCACCCCCCAGCCCATTACGAAGCCGCAGAAATAACCTACGGGAAGTGAGATGATAAAGTAAGCGATAAAGGCGATGAGCATCATCAGTTTTACATCCGAAATGCCACGCAAGGCATTAGCAAAAGTAATCTGTAACCCGTCCCCGAACTGATAAACGAGGAAAGGAAAAATGAGAGAAGTTACCATAGCCGCCACCTCAGGACTGTCGGTAAACCAACCTCCTAAATAGTTACGGCAAAGAAAGACAATAAAAGAAAGCACTACGCCCAATGTCATCATCAGATGAAAACCGGCATAGGCCGAACGACGAACGTTCAAAATATCGTTCTGACCTTTGAAGTTGCTGACACGAACAGCTACGGCAGCTCCCATGCCATAATACATCATAAACGTAAACTGTGAAATAGCCAACATAACCTGATGCGAAGCCAGTGCAATGGTCCCAACCAACCTATCATTATGGCACTCAGACTAAAAGAAGCTGTTTCCATTCCCATTTGAAAAGCAACCGGCCAACCAAGTCCGTTCAACCGACCGAATATAGCCCGTGACCACCCCAAACGGAAGAAGCCGACTTTGTAACGGATAAAACGAGAACTACGCAAGAAGATAATGATAAACACGAGCACCATCATAATACGTGAAAACAATGTGCTGATACCGGCTCCCAACAATCCCAACTCGGGCAAACCTAACTTTCCGTAAATCAAAAGATAATTTCCTATGATATTCAATACATTTCCTCCCAAGAGTATCCACATGGCCGTCTTGGTATCCGTGATTCCATCCGTAAACTGCTTGAATCCATTGAAAAGCATAACAAACACCAATGAAGCCAGCAGCACCAAATAATAAGGCTTAATCAAAGGAATCAGTTCTTCCGGCTGGCCGAGATTCTCTATATTCAGATAAAGGACAGTCATACAAAGCGTCAATAATAACGCGACCATCAGATTCGCTAACAAACTGTTACGCAATGCCTGTCCGGCAGGTGCAAACTGATGTGTTCCATATAGACCTCCCACAACAGGAGTTAGTCCGTATGAAAAACCGGTACTGAAAATGATAGCCAAATTGAACACGTTATTTACAAAAGAAGCTGCTCCCAATTCTACCGTACTATGATGTCCAATCATCAGGGTATCGGCAAACCCGAGCACGATCACTCCTATTTGTCCGATAACGATAGGTAAACCAAGAAAAAATAATGCTTTATAATGCTCTCTGTATGTTCTATATATATTTCTCATTTACTTTTATAATAGAGTACAACTCCGTTCTCTTTCCGAAAAGCCGATTGAGCGACTTCCCGCAACTGCATAGCAGTGACAGAGCGATAACGTTCTACTTCTTTCTCCAAATCTTCCGCTTTACCGAGCAATTCGAACCAGGCAAGATTGGTAGCCACATTCAAATAATTTATATTACCGAATATCTGGGTAGACTCAAACTTATTTTTCACCTTCTCCAATTCCTGTCCGTCAACCAATTCTTGTTGCAGGCGATCGAGTTCGTCGCGCACTGCCGCTTCCGCCAGTTCGAGGCTAACTCCCGCCGAAGGTTTTCCGGCAATGTGAAACAAGCCTGCATCCACACTACCTGAGATGTAAGCATCAATGCTCGAGAATAGCTGTTTTTCCTGTACCAGATGTTGGTTCAATCGACTGGAACGCCCGTTACTCAATACATCCGACAGTATATCGAACACATAATAATCCGGGTGACGATGATCGCACATGTGATAAGCCATGAACAGAGAATCAAGAGGTACATTTCTCTCTACCGTCAGCCTGCGTTCTTCCGTCTGTTCCGGCTCCTGTGGCAGATTCCGTACAGGAACTTCCCGACGGGGAACAGATCCGAACCATTTCTCCGTCAATTCCACTGCTTCCTCAAAAGAGATATTCCCGGTCACCGCCAGTATCGCATTGTTAGGAGCATAAAAACGGAAAAAGAATGCTTTCACCTCTTCTAATGTTGCATTAGCGACATGCGACAGGTCTTTTCCGATAGTCGGCCATAGATAAGGATGTTTCTGATAAGCCAACGGGCGCAAAAGATGCCCCACATCTCCATAAGGCTGGTTCAGACAGCGTTGCTTGAATTCTTCCATTACTACCCCTCGCTGTACTTCCAGACTCCGTTCGCTGAAATCAAGGCTCAACATACGGTCGGACTCCAACCAGAAGCCGGTTTCCACATTCTGCCGGGGCACAGTGAGGTAGTAATTGGTGATATCATTGTTCGTCCAGGCATTATTCTCTCCACCCGCTAGCTGAAGCGGCATATCATAATCGGGGATATTTACCGATCCACCGAACATCAAGTGTTCAAACAGATGTGCGAAGCCGGTATGTTCGGGATGTTCGTCACGAGCTCCCACATTATATAATATATTTAGAGCCACCATCTGTGTACTTTCGTCCCGCGAATGTACCAGCCGCAACCCGTTGTCAAGAATGTGCCTATTGATTTTCATATCATTTAGTCAAGTATAGTCGCTTTTATTATCTTCACATCTTCTTCGGGACGGTCGCTACGGTCCGTCTTCACCTTCTGGATTTTATCTACGACGTCCATACCCTCCACTACTTCGCCGAATACTGTATATTCGCCATCCAGATGTGGAGTACCACCCACAGTAGTATATGCTTCTATCTGCTCCGGCGTAAAATGGAATTCCGGTTCTTTTGCCGACAATTCCTGTGCTTCCGCAAACAATTTCTCCTGCAAGTCATAAAGCCCGTTTTCGTCATTCGCCTTACGCATCTTATAGATTTCTTTCATGTGTTTCTGCGCCAAGTTATTGAAAATGACATTGATCTTATTTTCATTCATCTGGCTTTCCATACCCAACAGTGTAGAATCATTGTAAACCTTACCCGTTACGATATAGAACTGACAACCGGAAGATTCTTTTTTCGGATTCACATTGTCTCCCTGACGGGCTGCAGACAACGCTCCTTTCTTATGGAAATACTTCGGATATACAAATTCTGCCGGTACGGTGTAGCCGACATCACCGGCACCCAACATCTTCCCTTTCGGCGCATTCTTTGAATCCGGGTCACCAGCTTGAATCATAAAATCTTTGATGACACGATGAAATAATGTTCCTTCATATACTCCGTCTTTCACCAGTTTGATAAAATTATCACGATGCTTGGGTGTCTCATTATACAACTTCACTTTGATATCTCCGGCTGTTGTTTCAATCTTTACCAATGTCTCTTTATCCATGTCTCCTCCTTTTTTTGTTCCGGTTTTGCAGGCAGTAAGTCCGCAAAACGATATAGTTAATAATATCAATGTAATCTTTTTCATAACGCTTTTATTTAATTTAAGTTTGCAAATATACCACTTTCGCCTAAATCATCTTACCTTTGTGACTTAAAAGAATCAAAACCTGACACAATGAAAGCCATATTAATAGTCGAAGATGATATAACTTTTGGAATGATGCTCAAAACCTGGTTAGGCAAAAAAGGATTTGAAGTATCATCAGTGAGTAATATAGCACGTGCCCGAAAGCATATCGAAAGCCAGACTGTTGACTTGGTATTATCCGATTTACGATTACCCGATTACGAAGGCATTGATTTGCTGAAATGGATGAATGACCAGGGACTGGATATTCCCCTGATTATTATGACCGGTTATGCGGATATTCAATCAGCGGTACTGGCCATGAAACTTGGTGCACGGGATTATATCGCAAAACCTGTCAACCCGGAAGAATTATTAAAGAAAATATCAGAAGCTCTACAAACAGAGAGAACGCCAACAGCTCATTCCGCAGCCAAGATGTCTTCGAAAAAAGTCTCTCCCGCCTCATCCAAAGAGACAACAGAAACTCGTCGTGCCTATCTGGAAGGAGAAAGTGATGCTGCCAAGCAACTCTACAATTATGTAGGCCTGGTAGCTCCTACTAATATGTCCGTACTCATCAACGGTTCTAGCGGAACAGGTAAAGAATATGTGGCACACCGTATTCATCAACTTAGCAAGCGTAGCGACAAACCGTTCATTGCCGTAGACTGCGGTTCGATACCTAAGGAATTGGCAGCCTCCGAATTCTTTGGTCATGTAAAAGGCTCATTTACGGGAGCATTGACGGATAAAACGGGAGCTTTCGTTGCAGCCAACGGTGGCACTATCTTTCTGGATGAAATCGGAAATCTCAGCTACGAGGTGCAGATACAACTACTCCGCGCCCTGCAAGAGAGAAAAATACGTCCGGTCGGTTCTACACAAGAAATATCCGTGGATATCCGCCTGGTATCGGCCACCAACGAAAATCTGGAACAAGGAATCGAAAAGGGAACATTTCGCGAAGACCTTTATCATCGCATCAATGAATTTACCCTGCGAATGCCTGACTTGAAAGAACGGAAAGAAGATATCCTGCTATTCGCCAACTTCTTCCTTGATCAGGCAAACAAGGAATTGGACAAGCATCTGATTGGTTTCGACGCAAAAGCGTCACAAGCTTTATTGAGTTATCATTGGCCGGGAAACCTGCGTCAAATGAAGAATATCGTGAAAAGGGCAACCTTACTGGCGCAAGGCAGTTTTATTACATTGCTCGAATTAGGTACTGACTTACTGGATACTACTACAACTTGTACCACAAGCATGTCATTACGCAATGAGGAGACGGAAAAAGAACATATATTGGAAGCATTACGCCAAACCGGGAATAATAAAAGTAAGGCAGCACAACTGTTGAATATTGACCGGAAGACGTTATATAATAAACTGAAGCTATACAACATTGATTTATAGCATTCAAGTCAGCCCCAGACAACACACAAAACAACGATTGAATGAAACACATACGTAAATTGAAAGAAATGACATATTGCAAAAGCACACATTTGTGTACTTTTGCAATATAAAAGCCTTACGAATATTATCGCGCCATTGCATAAACATTAACACCATACAAATCAATATTATGAAGAAGTTTAATTTTATATGCCTTTCTATCCTCTATTCAATTTGTAGTTTTGCGCAACAGCAGAGTATTCCTGTCCCCAAGCCTCATCAACTGAAATGGCATGAAGCCGAAATGGGAGCAGTCTTTCATTACGACTTGCATGTATTCGATGGTATCCGCTACGGACAAGGCAATAACCGCATCAACCCCATTGAAGATTATAACATTTTTAATCCAACCGAACTCAATACTGATCAATGGGTACAAGCAGCCAAAGCTGCCGGATGCAAATTTGCCGTACTCACAGCCACCCACGAAACCGGATTCGGACTTTGGCAAAGTGATGTCAATCCGTATTGCCTGAAAGCTGTCAAGTGGAAAGACGGCAAAGGAGATATAGTCCGCGATTTTGTAAATTCCTGCCGTAAATACGGCCTTCAACCGGGCATTTATATAGGTATCCGTTGGAATTCTCTGTTGGGTATCCATAACTTCAAAGCTGAAGGCGAAGGAGAATTTGCCCGTAACCGCCAGGCGTGGTATAAACGCTTGTGCGAGAACATGGTAACAGAGCTATGTACACGTTATGGTGATCTCTATATGATATGGTTTGACGGCGGAGCTGATGATCCACGCGGTGACGGTCCTAACGTAGAACCTATTGTGAATAAATATCAGCCCGACTGTCTTTTTTATCACAACGTTGACCGCGCAGACTTTCGTTGGGGTGGTTCGGAAGCAGGTACAGTAGAGTACCCTTGTTGGTCTACCTTCCCCTACCCATACAGCCACAGTAATGCTACCGAACCCGCACGTAACCACAACATACTATTAAAACACGGCGATAAAGACGGCAAATATTGGGTACCGGCTATGGCAGATACTCCATTACGTGGAGCAAACGGGCGTCACGAATGGTTTTGGGAACCGGATGATGAAAATAACATCTACCCATTGGATGCACTAATGGACAAATACGAGAAATCAGTAGGAAGAAATGCAACTCTCATCCTCGGATTAACGCCTGATCCGACCGGATTGATTCCCATAGGAGATACGCAACGACTGAAAGAAATGGGAGATGAAATAAACCGTCGTTTTTCTTCCCCCATAGCGAAAACTTTAGGGCAAAAAAAGAGCCTGACTTTGAATCTCGGGAAGAAGCAAACTGTAAATTACTGCATCATTCAGGAAAATATAAAAAACGGAGAACGTATCCGTCAATATAAGATAGAAGCAAAAGTTAATGGGAAATGGCAGTCTGTCTGCTCCGGAGAATCCGTAGGGCATAAACGTATTGAGAAATTTGATCCGATAGAAGCAACCGCATTAAGACTAACCATTCCCGAGTCTGTTGCATTGCCCGACATTATCAATTTTAGCACATACTACATTAAATAAAAAGTACAAGAAGAAATCTGCAAATAACACCTAATAACTACCCCATGAATAAAAAGAAACTATTCCCACTCGCACTTGTGCCACTCGCAGCCACCAGCCTGCAAGCACAAAGCAACATTCAGACAGGGCGTACAGACAAACGCCCGAATATCATCCTCTTTATGGTAGATGATATGGGTTGGCAGGATACTTCCCTTCCTTTCTGGACACAAAAAACGCATTACAACGAACTATACGAAACGCCGAACATGGAACGACTGGCCCGTCAGGGAATGATGTTCACTCAAGCGTATGCCAGTAGCATCAGTTCTCCCACCCGATGCAGCCTCATCACCGGAACGAATGCGGCACGCCACAGGGTAACCAACTGGACGCTACAAAAAAACACCATGACAGACCGCAAAGACAAACAGCTTGCCGTCCCTGATTGGAATTATAACGGAGTAAGTCAGGTACCCGGTACTAACAACACCTTTGTAGGAACTTCTTTTGTACAAATCCTAAAAGACAACGGCTATCATACTATCCATTGCGGAAAAGCCCATTTCGGTTCCATCGACACTCCGGGAGAAGACCCGCACCATTGGGGATTTGAGGTAAACATCGCCGGACACGCTGCCGGAGGACTTGCCAGTTACCTCGGAGAAGAGAATTACGGACATACCAAAGACGGAAAACCAGTTTCACTAATGGCTGTCCCCGGACTTGAAAAATACTGGGGTACGGAAACATTTGTTACCGAAGCATTAACGCAGGAAGCTATCAAGGCACTAAACAAAGCCAAAAAATACAATCAGCCTTTTTATCTGTATATGGCTCAATATGCTATCCATGTTCCTCTGAATAAAGATATGCGCTTCTACGATAAATACAAGAAGAAAGGTATGACCGACCATGAAGCTGCTTATGCTACCCTTATCGAAGGAATGGATAAAAGCCTCGGCGACCTCATGAACTGGCTGGAGAAAAATGATGAAGCAGACAATACAATTATTATTTTTATGAGTGACAACGGAGGACTTGCAGCCGAATCCTACTGGCGTGACGGAAAGTTACATACACAGAATCATCCTTTGAATAGCGGCAAAGGTTCTACCTACGAAGGAGGTATTCGTGAACCGATGATTGTCAGTTGGCCGGGAGTGGTGAAGCCGGGTAGCAAATGTGACAATTACTTATTGATAGAAGACTTCTACCCTAGCATCCTCGAAATGGCAGGAATCAAGAAGTATAAAACAGTCCAGCCGATAGACGGGATCAGTTTTATTCCCCTATTGAAGCAAACGGGAAATCCTTCTAAAGGACGCAGTCTTTTCTGGAATATGCCCAATAACTGGGGGAATGACGGTCCCGGAATCAATTTTAACTGTGCAGTTCGCAATGGCGACTGGAAGTTGATTTATTATTACGGAACCGGTAAGAAAGAGTTATTCAATATCCCTAATGATATAGGTGAAAGCAACGACTTAAGTGCACAGCATCCTGACATCGTGAAAAGGCTTTCTAAAGAATTGGGAAACTATCTGCGAAAAGTAGATGCACAGCGACCAACTTTCAAGGCTACCGGACAACCTTGTCCCTGGCCGGATGAAAAGAAATAGCCGTTGAAAAGAAAAAGAACTGTGGCGGGGAGTGTGGAATAA
>PPYE01628033.1_pt1 | contig 13679 bp, 6 predicted proteins | sample 1559881 | NCBI WGS metagenome assembly PPYE01 (sample SAMN08240022, study PRJNA423297) | Human gut metagenome, whole genome shotgun sequencing project.
AGGTAAACCCCTTCATCATCGTGAAACCGGGAGAGACAATCACGATTGCGGAAATCGAGGGTCCGGGAGCCATCCAGCAGATCTGGATGACACCGACCGGGAACTGGCGCTTCTCCATCCTGAGAATGTACTGGGACGACGAGAAGGAGCCTTCCGTCGAATGTCCGGTGGGTGACTTCTTCTGCAGCGCATACAATGAATATGCACAGCTCTCCTCACTGGCCGTCTGCGTGAATCCGGGCAGCGCCTTCAACTGCTACTGGAAGATGCCTTTCCGCAAGAAAGCCCGTATCACGCTGGAGAACATCAACACCGCCGAGGAGATGCGCCTGTACTACCAAATCAACTACACCTTGACAGAAGTTCCTGAGGACGAGGCCTACTTCCACGCGCAGTTCCGCCGCTCCAACCCGACCCAGGGGTCGCTGCACACGCTGATTGACGGTGTGAAGGGCAAGGGACAGTACGTGGGTACCTACCTGGCATGGCGTGTAAACGACAACTGCTGGTGGGGTGAAGGGGAAATCAAGTTCTACATGGACGGTGACAAGGAATACCCGACTATCTGCGGGACCGGGACTGAGGACTACTTCTGCGGCTCGTACAATTTCGAGAACCAGAAGACGCGCCAGTACCAGGAGTTCACCACCCCCTATGCCGGCATGCACCAGGTAATCCGTCCCGACGGGCTGTACCGTGCGGTGACCGCTTTCGGGCTGTACCGCTGGCATATCCTTGACCCGGTACGCTTCGACAAGGACCTGAAGGTCACGATACAGGATTTGGGATGGCGTCATGACGGACGCTACAACAACCAGAAGTCGGATATCTCGTCGACCACTTTCTGGTACCAGGCCGAGCCGCATGCCAAATTCCCGGCTTTGCCGAGCAAGGACGATTTGGAAATTCCAAGATGGTAAAATTGGGTATACCCGATATTTAAAATTACGTTGTTTTTTTATTAACTATTAAATCAAAGTATTATGAGGATTTCTTTTAAAAGGAATGGTTTCATAGCATTGGCATCAATGCTATCATTTGCAGTGTATGCAGGGGATAATTTGCCCCTTGCAACCGCTGCATCGGGGACAAATGGATCTATTCAAGTATCTGAGCATGGCGTAGATACTTCTAATGAGATTCAACAAGCGAGAGTAATACAAGGAACAGTTCTGGAAGAAGGGACTAATGAACCTCTTATTGGGGTAAATGTTGTCGTTAAAGGAACTACTATAGGTACAACTACTGATGTGGAGGGAAAATATTCGATAAGAATACCTTCTGATAATGCTGTGTTAGTCTTTTCTTATATTGGTCAAAAAACAGAAGAATATTCTGTTAAAGGCTTGAAATCTTTGGATGTTATTATGAAAAGTGATGCTACGATGTTGTCTGAAGTCGTTGTATACACTGGTTATATGACTCAGAAAAAAGCTGACTTAACCGGATCGGTTGCATTGGCGGATTCAAAAGACATCAAGAAGACTTCCGCTAACGTTATGAAAGCTATGCAGGGTAAGATGGCCGGTGTGAAAATTAGCAACAATGGCGGTAATCCTGCAGAAGATATAGGCATTCAAATTCGTGGTCTTTCTTCTTTGTCTGGAGCTGTTACTCCATTAATTGTATTGGATGGTATGCCAGCTGAAGGTCTGAATCTACGTGACATAAATTCAGGAGATATTGAATCTATTCAGGTATTGAAAGATGCTGCTTCTGCCTCAATTTATGGTGCACGTGCTTCTGGTGGTGTGATTTTAGTCCAAACTAAAAAAGGTAAAGCTGGTAAGACTACCATTGACTATAATGGTAGTGTTTCTGTAAGTTCTATAATAAATAGACCGGAAATGATGAACGCCACAGAATGGGGTACTGCTGCCTTCCGCGCTGCTGCTTATGATGAGTGGGCTTATGGTTCAGGCCTATTATTACCAAATGGCTTTGAGTATGAGTATCATAGAGGTGATAATGGAATGCTGGTATTGGATAATATGAAAATGAAAGAATATTTGGATAATAATCAATTGGTAAAAGCAACTGATACAAATTGGATGGATGAGATTTTCCGTACAGCAGTTTCTACAAATCATCAGTTGACTATTTCTAATGGTTCGGATAAAGCTAAAAGTTTGTTTTCATTAGGGTATACTAACAACCAAGGTACACAAATTCATTCTTTTTTCAAACAATATTCTGTACGTGCTAACACGGAATATAGTTTGATTAAAGATCGTTTGAAAGTAGGAGAAAATTTAGCTATTTCTTATTTGCAGTATAAAAGTCAATGGGAAACCTTTTTGGCTATGATTATGCCACCTATGGTTCCTGTTTATGATGTAAATGGTAACTGGGCAGGACCTGCAGGACTTGATGATTTTGATAATCCGGTACGTAAAATGACTATGGGTAAAGATAATATCAATAATTATGTGAAAATTATTGGTAATGTTTTTGCAGACCTGAATATTTGGAATGGTATATCTGCTAGAACTCAGTTTGGTATAAATTATGGTAACTCTTATAGTAGAACAGTAGATGGGGCTTATGTAGAGACTGGTTTTAGAGGCAATGATAAAAATTATGTAAGAAATAACCAGTCCCATCCGTTAAATTATGTATGGACTAATACTTTGTCCTATAATAAAAGTTTTGGAAAACACCATATTGATGCTGTATTTGGTAGTGAGTTTACCCGTTATGTACAAGAAGGTTTTTATGCAAGTAGAGAAGGACTTTATTTGGAAGATCGTGATTTTGCCGGTCTTAGTGTTGCTACCGGTGATGAAATTGATGTAAGTAGTTCTGCTGATGAATATACTTATTTCTCTCTTTTTGCTAAGGCCAATTATTCATATGCTGGTAAATATTTGTTGTCTGCAACTGTACGTCGTGATGGTTCTTCTTTGTTTGGTGTCAATAATCGTTATGGTGTATTTCCTGCATTTTCTGCTGGTTGGAGAATTAAGGATGAAGCTTTTATGGAAGATGCGGACTGGTTGTCTGATCTGAAAATTCGTTTCAGTTGGGGTACGAATGGTAGTGTACAAGGATTACCTCGTGGTTACACAACTACTCCATTTACTACTAATTATTTTGATACTGCATATCCTATTAAGGGACAAGCAACCGGCGCTTTGCAGTCTGGCTATAGAAGAACTTGGATTGGTAACCCTGATTTGAAATGGGAAACAACCAAACAAACAGACTTCGGCGTTGACTTTGGATTTTTCAATCAACGTTTGACTGGTTCTTTTGACTATTACTATAAGAAAACAAATGATATCTTGGTCCAGACTCCATATATCGCAGCAATGGGTGAAGGTGGTGAACCTTGGGTTAATGGTGCTAGTATGAATAACCAAGGTGTAGAATTTACAGTATCTTTCAAGAGTGACCCCTCCAGTGAATTCCAGTGGGCTGTTAGTGCCAATATTGGTACATACAAAACTGAATTGACTGACCTTCCTTCCAATGTAATCAATAAGTATGCTGGTGATGGTGTACACGATTTGATTTTAGGACGTTCTCCAAATTCTGCTTATGGTTTGGTAGCTGATGGTATTTTCAAAACTCAAGAGGAAGTTGATGCTCATGCAGACCAGCCAGGTAAAGCAGTTGGACGTATTCGCTACAAGGACTTAGATGGTGATGGTGTAATCAATGAAACATATGATAGAACTTGGATAGGTTGCTATGACCCGGATTTCTTTGGAGGTCTTAATTTTGATTTCGCTTATAAGGGTTTTGATTTGAACTTGTTTTTTGAGGGTATGTTCGGTAATGATGTAAATAGCGACTGGAAGAAAGAGAGTGATATTTGGCTTTTCACCAATCCTGCATGGAAAAATCATGCAACTCGTATGTTGGGCGGTTGGTCACCTGACAATCCGAATTCTGATATTCCGGCTATCTCGAATAATACTGCCAATCAAGAACAAAGATTCTCTTCTTGGTTCATAGAAGATGGTTCATACATTAAGTTGAGAAATATTGAATTGGGTTATACATTTCCGACTAAGCTTATCAAAAAAATGCATATGAGTAATCTGCGTTTGTATGCTGCTGCATATAATGTATTTACTTTGAAGAAGTTTTGGGGAGATGACAAATATACAAGTTTCGATCCAGAAAGACCTTCTTATCATTATCTGACACCATTTACTTTCAATTTCGGTATCAATGTTTCTTTTTAAACTTAATTAATAAATTATTATGAAAAGCAAATATATAACTTTATCAATTGCTCTATGCTCTATATTAGGAGTCAGCAGTTGTGATTCATATTTGGATATCAATCCTAAACAAGTTCTGGACCAAAATATACTTAACAAACCTAGCGATATAGAAGGTTTTGTCACAGCAGCCTATGCCCGTATGTGTGAGATGGGGTCATTGGATTCCTCTCCTTATATGTATTGGTGGAGTGGTTCTATGCGTTCGGATGACTGCTACAAAGGTGGTGGTGGTGTTGCTGATGCTGTAGGTTCTTTTGGTAACATATCGCTTTTTACTTATGTAAATCCTAATACCGGTGCATTGGATGGTACTTGGTATAATTCTTATCAAGTTATCCAAAGATGTAATACAGCAATTCAAAGAATGGCAAATTTTACGGAAGAAGAGTTGCCTAATAAGAATAGTTTTATGGGTGAGATGCTCTTTATTCGTTCATTTACGTTGTATCGTTTGAAAAAACTTTGGAAATATGTACCCTATATTGATGAGAATGTAGTAGGTATGTCAGATGCTTTTGAAGCAGTGCCTAACCGTGAATTGGATAAAGGGAATGATCTCTACTTATGGCAACGTATTCTTGATGATTTTAAGAAAGCTGAAGAATTATTGCCTTTGGATCAGATGGATAAAGGCCGTGTAAGCCGTAATGCTGCTACTGCTATGGTTGCTAGGACAATATTAAATATGGCTTACGAACAGGATGACCGTCATCAGGTGATAAATATCAATAAGGAATTACTTGCAGAAGCTTTGCCTTATATTGATAAAATTATTGATCAAGAAGGTGGTCGTGTAGGTTTGGAATCTGATTTTGGTAATAACTTTTTGGTAGAGTATGATAATGCTACTAAAGAATCCATTTGGGAATTACAATTTGCTCTTGATAATAATTTTCATACAGCAGGTCGATTTAATCGCGCTGAAGGTTTGAATCATCCATGGATGTGGCCCGAAACACAACCTGGTAATTTTGTATTTAAGTGTTGTGACTTTAACCATGCTAGCTATACGTTGACTAATGCGTTTAAGACAGATGAAAACGGTTTACCCCGTTTCGAGGATTATAATGAGGATGATTATGGTCAATATATTAAAAATTCAGATGGTTCTTATAATTTGGATATCGTTAATTCTGGCGCTAAGCCTTACTTTGATAAGTATACATGGGATCCCCGATTTAGCCATACTATCGTAGCTCCTGGACAGCCTTGGAAGTATGATCCTGATTTATTATTCCATTCAACTGCTACTCGTGATCCGATTACTTATAGTTTCTTGAAACCCATCAAAGATATGCCACATCCTGATTGTGGTTGTATTGCTTATGATGGATGGCAATTTAATTCTATGAATAAGAAGATGATTCGTTACGATGACGTGTTGCTGTGGAAAGCTGAGATTTTGATTCAATTGGATAGAGAAATGGAAGCCCTGCCATATATTAACCAGATTCGTACTCGTGCTGCCAATAGTTTGGTTCGTTTGACTCAAGCTGACGGTTCATATACAATGAATTATCATATTGCTACTTATCAGCCGGGTATTAACTGTAATTGGACTAAGGACTTTGCATGGAAAGCCTTAATGTGGGAAAATCGTCTTGAATTTGCTTGCGAAGGTCATCGTTTCTTTGATTTGCAGCGTTGGGGATTGTTGGAAAAGACAATGAACGAATATTTTGCTATTGAAAGAACTCGCTTCGATTGGTTCAATGATGCTCGTTTTACTGCCGGTCGTGATGAGTACTTTCCGATTTCCCAACCACAAATGAATTATTCAAAGGGTAACTATACGCAGAATCCGGGATATTAATGTTTAACTATTAAGAAGAAAATTATGAAAAAGATAGTAACCATTTTTACAATGTTGTTGGTAGTGTTATCACTGTCCAGCTGCTATGACAGAGATGTGCTTGATGACAAGGGCTTGAATTATTTCATGCCTACGCCTGAGAATGTGCAGTATATTCAAGATAATGCTACTACAGTGACATTGACTTGGAGTATTCCTTCAGTAATTCCAGAAGACTTCAGACGTCCTATTTCAGTACAGATTCAAATAGTGGAAAATAATATTTATAGAGATAGAATAACCTTGGTAAATGAGGAAACCTCTCATACTTTCACTATTGATCCTGCTAAGAAGTATCGCTATATCGTTAAATTGGTAGGTACTTTTACTGAGGAAAATCAAGAAACAGGGCGTACATCTACTGTTACTTCTGAGGGTGTAATAGTTAATGTCGAATAGTTTCGAGAAGGATTTTTGTAGTTAATGATAGAGAGTGGGCTTTTACTGGTATTTTTCTGAGTCAGCTCACTCTCTATTTTAATATTTGATATAAGGCGAATGGGTTATCTGGTTACGATAAATTGAAAAATGAATCAATAGACATGAAAAACATATTATTTATAGCATTCTCTTCGTTTATATTTTTATTTGTTTCTTGTACTTCTGAACAAGAAACTGAAACTTATATTCCTATTGATGAAATTATACCTTTGGATACTCATTTGATTCCAAATAAGGATACAAAAATTGTATCAACAACATTGAATTTTAAGGATATTGATGCCATAGATTATTTGGTTGGGGTTTTTTTATTCGTAATGTTACTCGTATAGCTCGTGTTACAGGGAGTATAATAAATGGAGAAAACTTTCCAAGTCCTAATAATACTGCGACAAAATGGAATGTAGGAGGAACAGATCTTGGCATTATTTGGGAGATGCAGCCCGGAAAATATGGAATTTTCTTTGGTGATACTTTTGGGTATGACTTTAAGCCTAATCCAGCTAATCCTGGACCTAACGGAGGGAGTTGGCGTAGTAATGTGCTGGCTTTCTCGGAGGATAATGATTTAGAAGATGGATTGTCATTCAGCAATATGGCTACTGATGATAAAGGGTATGCCCGCGAGATAGTATATGGGGGAAAAGATTCGTCAGGTAATGGTGATTGGACTTCTATCCCAACAGCTGCTATTCGTGCTAATGGAATAGATTATGTACATTATTTTAATATGAGAAATTGGACGGGATGGATTACAAATTATTCGGGAATATATAAGTCGGTTGATAATGGTTTGACATGGGCTAAATGTAAAGATATAACCTTCTCATCTTATAGTTTTTTTGGCCAGGTAGGGTACTTTAAGAAAGATGGATATGTTTATATGATAGGTACTCAAACGGGGAGGGATAGCAATGCTAAATTAGCACGATTTCATGAAACAGATATTGAGAATAAGACAGCTTATGAATATTGGAATTCTTTTACTAATCAATGGATAAAAGGCAATGAAAATGAGGCAACTGTATTAATAGAAGATAAGGTTGGTGAACTTTCTTTTATATATAACGAGACACATAAGAAATGGATAATTGCTTATTTCAATGCAGATAGATATAATATAACTATGCGTACGGCAGAAGACATAACTGGCCCATGGAGTGAACCCTATGAGCTTGCTAATGGTAGAGAGTATGCCCAATTGTATGGTTCTTACATTCATCCGTTGTCGGTAACTGGTGATAATTTATATTTTACGATGTCAATGTGGATGCCTTATAATGTTTTTTTAATGAAGGCTGAATTGGCTGATATGGGAGAGTTTTAATTATATTGATAAATATAATATCATGAACACACGCACATTAATTATAACTTTTGTTTGGATGATAATGTCCAACATAGGCATCTTTGCTCAAGAGCATTGGGATGCACAAGAGAGAATTGAGTTGAATAAGGGTGTTTTTCCGAAGAATTTTAGTAAAGCTATTGATATTATACAGTATGATTTATTAGGAATTGAGAGAGGAAAAAGCCATGTGAAAGTGATAGATAACAACACTTTGTACATAAACCTTTCTTTTTCGCTTAAAAACTCTGTTCAACAAGGTGATTGGCGTATAGCGGTAAAGCCGGATTTTTTACCTTCATTCCATTGGGCGCCACATCTTACTCCTACTGATAGAAATGTCATCGATCAACATGTATTCCGTTCTCCTGCCCTTATCGTAGCAGACGATCATCAAACTCTTATTCTTATCCCCGATTTGGATATTATGCAGAAGGGGACTCCTGTACGATGGTATATGGATATGGACGCATCCTCTAATACACTTATTCTCGGAATGTGTAATAACCATGTATCCGAACACGTTCTGTTTGAGCGTGATCAAGAAACTACTTACCCAAAAGGAGATATTGAAATAGGCTTTTATTTGATGTATTCTGATAGCAAGGAAGTATTGCGGAATCCTTTTAAGAAGCCGTTAGAATTTATGTGGAGTCGATGGGGGCATGCTGCATATGAGAAAGGTAATCCGGTGAAGGAGAACCTAGAAACGTATGTGAAACATACTTATAATTGGGCTTTTAATTCATGGTCAGAAAATGTGTGGCAGCAATTTGAGTTAGATGGGAAAAAAGTGGGTGCTCCCGTATTTATTGTGAATGTTACTCAAAGTCCTAATTATCCGGGAGAGATTAATGAACGTGAATTTCGTTCTATCTGGAATCAGGCATGGTTCAGTTCATTGCGTTCTGCAAGTGGATTATATCGATATGCAAGAAGAACCGGTAATAGGGAGCTTCTTGCAAAAGCAAATTTGACAAAAGAACTGGCTCTGTCATTTCCGCAGAGGAATGGTTTTTTCTATGGACTTATCGGTACGGAAATGCATGAAGTAGAGATTGATGGTAAAAAGTATAATCGGAGCAAGGGGTGGAATACCTATTATTGGGGAAATTCCAACAGAAATCCTTATACCTGGAATCCGAAAGAATCTCCGTATCATATTCTTGATATGAGTTGGACAGCATTGTTGATGCTTCGGTGGTATGATGAATTAGAAAAAGATGCCCGTCTTTTGGCTTATGCAGAAGATTATGCGATGGCTTTACTTGGAATACAGTATGAAAATGGTTTTTTCCCTGGCTGGCTTGACTTAAAGACAATGCAGCCGATGAACCATTTGAATGCTTCTCCTGAAACATCTTTATCAGTTACTTTTTTACTTAAACTGTATGAGCTTACACATAAGGAAGAGTATAAACGGGCAGCATTTAAAGCCATGAATGCAGTTATCCATGAAATTATCCCGGTTGGGAAGTGGGAAGACTTTGAAACCTATTGGTCTTGTTCTCGTTACGGTTCGGATAACTTGGTAGGTAAAAAAGTTTTGCGGAACAATATGCATAAACAGAATAATTTTTCAATGTTCTGGACAGCTGAAGCCTTACTGGAGTGCTATCGTCTTACCTCAAATAAAGAATATCTTGATTATGGACAGCGTACACTTGATGAATTGCTGATGACCCAAGCATCGTGGCAGCCGCCATACATGTATGTAAATGTATTGGGTGGTTTTGGTGTGTTGAATGCCGATGGTGAATGGAATGATTCACGCGAAAGTCTTTTTTCCGAACTCATCATTCAATATGGAAAACTTCTTGATAAGCCAGAGTATATAGAACGGGGATATGCTGCACTTAAGGCATCTTTTGTAATGATGTATTGTACTGAAAATCCTCAAACCAAACAGCAATGGGAAAAAGTTCATCCGTTCTTTGCTTCAGAGGATTATGGATTCATGATGGAAAATTACGGGCATGGCGGCCGTACAAATCCGGCAGGTGAAGGTATGGGTGAGTTTACAATCTATGATTGGGGAAATGGAGCAGCGGCTGAAGCGTACAACCGCATCCTTGATAAATTTGGAAAAATAGAATAATGATTCGTTAACATTAATAATTCAACTATGGTAAGATCAACTTTAACCTTATTGGCCCTATTTAATGTGGCTATACTGTTTCCGGGTAAAGCAATGTCCCAGAACAGTGAAGGGCGGGAGTTTAACGGTAAGTATCAAAAGGAATATCTGGATAAGATTGCATTTCCTATAGGGGGAATCGGCGCCGGAATGTTCTGTTTGGAGGGAACCGGTGCCATTTCGCATGTGTCTCTCAGACACCATCCTGATGTGATGAATGAGCCGTATACCTTTGCTGCGATTTATGTAAAGGGGGTTGAGAACGGAGCAAAGGTATTGGAAGGGCAGGTTCCGACTTGGAAGTTATTTGGTCCTGCACAGAGTGGTTTAGGTAGGGGAGACAAGACGTACGGTCTTCCACGCTTTGAAGAGGCGGTATTCCAGGCACGTTTCCCTTTTGCAACTGTAGATTTGAAAGACAAGGATATGCCTTTGGCTGCAAAGATTACGGGTTGGAGTCCTTTCATTCCGACGGATGCGGACAATTCCAGTTTGCCGGTTGGAGTACTGGAATATCAATTTACAAATACTTCCGGTAAGGCTATCGAGACGGTATTTTCTTATAATACCAAAAATTTCATAGATGGTCAGGGTACTATCCGAGGGGTAAAGAACGGGTTTGTTTTAGAATCCGATCAGAACAACAGTGGGCTAGCTATTTATGTGGACAATGCTGCTGCTGTTGTAGACCATTGTTGGTTCCGTGGTGCCTGGTTCGATCCGCAGACTGTGGTTTGGGATAATATTCGCTATGGGCGGATTGCTGATAAGCAGCCGGTTAAGGGTGTTGCTCCGGGAGCATCTGTTTATGTTCCGCTGACGTTGCAGCCGGGAGAGACAAAAACAGTCAAGGTAAACTTCTGCTGGTATCTGCCCGATTCAAACCTTTCTATCGGTGGTGCCAGAAAGGTAGGACAGGCATTTACGGGAATGCCCTGCAAGGGAACGGCTTCCGGTCAGCAACCTGTGAGCGGCTTTGTCGGCAAGCAGTTGCTGAACTCGTTCGATAGGGGTGGAGATGGACTGACGGGTATTATTCAGTCTCCTGAGTTCAATATTGGGAAAAGATATCTGAAGTTTCTGGTAGGTGGAGGCAGTCAGGCTGACCGTACTTCTGTAAATCTTGTAGTAGACGGAAAGATTGTAGAGACGGCGGTCGGAAATCAGACGGAGACTCTGAGTGAAACCGTATGGGATTTGAAACCTTATCAAGGAAAGAAGGCTTTTGTGAAAGTCATTGATTTGGATGTTTACCCGTGGGGACATATTCTGGCCGACCAGTTTGTGTTGACAGACAATAGGAATGAAGATATTTACAACTTGTCTTCTACATCCACCTTACTTGCCGATTTTGAAAATAACAGTTGGGGAGATTGGCAGGTTGTGGATTCTTCTGAAGAAGAAAAACAATTCCTGGCAGATGAAGGAGATGTCGAAGCTACCTACAGACCTTGGTACTCGGAGCGCTTCAAGAGTTTGAATGAGGTTATCGGCTATTGGGATGCAAACCAGGCGATGCTGGAAAAGAACAGCCGGCTGTTCAGTGATGCATTCTATAGTTCCTCTTTGCCGGCAGAAGTACTGGAGGCTGTTGCTGCTAATTTAACTATATTGAAATCTCCTACGGTATTACGTCAATGGGATGGAAGATTTTGGGCTTGGGAAGGATGTCAGGATTCTTTTGGCTCTTGTCACGGAAGTTGTACGCATGTGTGGAACTATGCACAGGCTTTGCCCCATTTGTTCCCGTCTTTGGAAAGAACCTTGCGTGAAACGGAATTCAGGGTAAGCCAGAATACGGAAGGACACCAGAATTTTAGAGTCAACTTGCCTATTTCGGCACCGCCTCACAACTTCCATGCTGCTGCCGACGGACAGTTGGGTGGGATTATGAAAGTTTACCGTGAATGGCGTATCAGTGGGGATACACAGTGGATGAAAGACCTTTTCCCGGCAGTGAAAAAGAGTCTTGACTATTGCATCCGTACATGGGACCCCTTGCATAAGGGCTATCTTGAAGAGCCGCACCACAATACTTATGACATCGAGTTCTGGGGACCGGACGGCATGTGTACAAGTTTCTATTTGGGAGCTTTGACTGCGTTTATAGAGATGGGCAAGGAGCTGAAGCAACCCGTTAAGGAATATACGGCCCTGCTGTCAAAAGGCAAGAAATACATGGAAACTGCACTCTTCGATGGAGAATATTTCATACAGAAAATTCAGTGGGAAGGGCTTCAGGCTCCCAATCCGGTTGATGTAATGTCTTTCGGGGGAAGTTATTCCGAAGAGGCCCTGAAATTGCTGAAGGAAGAAGGGCCAAAATACCAATACGGTACCGGTTGTCTGTCCGATGGAATTTTAGGGATGTGGATGGCTTCCGTATGCGGACTGGATGAAGTGCTGGACAATGAAAAGGTCAGGAGCCATCTGGTGGCCGTACACAAATACAATCTGAAACATGACTTGATAGACCATTTCAATCCTCAAAGACCGGTGTATGCTTGTGGTAAGGATGGTGGATTATTGCTTTGCACATGGCCGAAGGGTGGTATGCTGTCACTGCCTTTTGTATACAGCAATGAAGTCTGGACCGGTATCGAATATCAGGTTGCCAGTCATTTGATGATGAAAGGTGAGGTGGAAAAGGGCTTGGATATTGTCCGTGAATGCCGTGAGAGATATGATGGAAGAGTAAGAAACCCATTCAATGAGATAGAGTGCGGCCACTGGTATGCACGTGCCATGGCAAGCTATGGAATGTTGCAGGGGCTTACAGGAGTACGGTATGATGCTGTTGACAAAACCATGTACATCAATTCTAAGATTGGTGATTTCAAAAGTTTCATCAGTACTGATACCGGTTTCGGAACCATTGAATGGAAAGCAGGAAAGCCTGTGTTGAATGTGGTTTATGGCAACATTGATGTGAAACGCTATAATGTTTCGGGCAAGATTGTGGATTGAGGTCAATTAGGATAGGATGTACAATCAAAGACAGATTAAGATGACAGAGAAGAAGAAACTTTTTGTTTTGTGTGTTGCACTATTTTGCTTTATGGCTGTTTCTGCACAGCAGAGAATGTCTGTATCGTCTCCTGACGGAAAACTTAGATTTTCTCTGAAAGTGACGTCGGAGAGTGTTTCATATGACATCGACTATAGGAAGCAGCCTCTTATAACAAATTCTTTGCTTGGTTTCAGCTTTGATAGCGGAGAGTTCGGAAGGAATCTTAAAGCAGGAAAGGTGCAGCGTAAAAAGATTGATGAGACATACAAGCTCATTGTCGGCAAGACAAGTAGTGTACGTAGCCGTTGCAATGAAATGACCGTTCCCATGCAGGAACCGTCAGATTCCGGCCGTCTGATAAACCTGGTTGTAAGGGCATTCGATGACGGGATAGCATTCAGATATGAATTTCCGGAACAGAAAGCATGGGATTCATACGTGATGTATGATGAAAGGACACAGTTCAACTTGCAAGGAAACCCGATGGCGTTGCTCATGTACCTGCCCGGGTATGTGAATACACACGAAGGGGTATACAGTCATGTAAGATATGACAAGGTGGCAAGGAAAAGGCTGATAGAGATGCCCGCCACATTCGAGTTCGACAACGGGGTGGCAGTGGCCATAACCGAAGCGGCCATACGGGACTATGCGGG
>PPYE01512290.1_pt1 | contig 13676 bp, 7 predicted proteins | sample 1559881 | NCBI WGS metagenome assembly PPYE01 (sample SAMN08240022, study PRJNA423297) | Human gut metagenome, whole genome shotgun sequencing project.
GTCATTTCGTAAAGACAAATTCTGTCCGTAATCCCCGGTGATCGAATACATTTTCAAACGGCCCCCAATTAGGAAGAACAATATCTGACGTTTCTGTATTCTCTCCTATTACCTTGCAACTTTTCACCTCCGTGTTGGGAGACAAAGTATAAAGAGTGAGATCCAAACGATCCTTGGTGTCCTTCTCGCTCGGGCGCGGCGTCCACGTGAATCCCGGATGTGTCACAGGATCTGGATGTATCGTCCGGTAGGCATCACCTTTTATACCGCCTTCCCACAGAGAACGAGTAGTAGGCCACTGAACAACGTAGGGAGCAAGACCTGCCGACAGGGCACCTTCCGTCCAGTCAAGCCATGACGGTTCATTGAAGTCACCCGAAAGGCAAACAAAAGGAGTGGTAGACGAATTGAAGTCCTCCAGCAGCTTGTCCACCATGCCCTGACGGGCTTCTTTATTGACTTTTACTACATAGTCGACATCGTCCGTACCTTCATATCCTTTATACTCGATACCGTTCAACTGATAAGGACCGTAAGGATAGAAAGCACCGTGACAATTCATCACTAACACGATAATACCTTCACCCAAATCGATATAGGCACCGTATTTGTTCGGTGTAATCCCCGAGAAAGGATAGCGCGATATAATGCTGCATTTCCCCTGTCCATTGTTGGAGTGAGTATGCACGTAAAGCCCCTGTGCTTGTATATCAGATTCGGAAAGTTTGCTGCATTCTTGTGCGCAAAGCACATCCACATCAATTTTATTGAAGTAATCCAATACAACGGAAGTGGTTTTTCCCCATAAGTTTTGCGTAGCAAGTTTCAGTGTCTTGGGTACTACACGTGTTGCCCAAGTAGCAACAACTTTTCCGTTTGCATTAGCAGACATTTCAATATAGTAAGTCTTTCCACTACCTACATTCAGCGCAAGCCCCACTGGTACCGTTACCCGCACATCCTGTTCTCCAGAAATTGGATGAGTGATATGCAACGTAGCATTCACTCCAAAGGTTCCGGCACACATATCTGGAAGCATATAGCATACATCCTCTTGGGGCACATACTGATAGGTCTTTCGAATTACTACCGGAAGATTCTCATATTCACTGTAATACTGAGGTTCGATATGGGCATAAGGAACAGAAGAGGCGGCATCCGCAAAAGTCACGGAATTCACCGTAATATCCGAAGCTGTTTGCGAATCCTTTTGCAAAACGATCTTAGATGCACGCGGAGCAAGAGTAACCTGCACCGATGCAGACGCAGCAGCTACACGAAGTTTATCGGCTGTGGTACACAAAAACAAGAATCGATAAACGATGCCTTTAGTTACAGAAACCTTTATTTCATTTGCTGCATCCCCTATACTTCCTGTCCTGTCAAACAGATAGTTATATTGGTCATCAAAACAGAATATTTTCCATTTCATTCCGTCCAAAGACACAGAAGACCTAGTGGGGAACATCGTTACCCCCCCCTCCATGTTCAGACTGAAACGTATTTCTTTTGTGTCATCCTCCTTCTGTACATCACTTACATATCCTTCAGCACAAGCCGTGAATAAGCTAGAAATCATTAGAAGAATCACAAATAAAGTATTCTTTAGCATTATCTTACAATTTAATCATTGAATATATATCCTTTCGAGAGTCCACACAGTTATTCCCAGCCAGCTTTATCACGAATACATCTGTAGGGGATTCCGTAATCCTTCTTCACATCCCAATTATTATAATCATAGAATGTCTTGTCTTTTATAGAGAGATCTTTCTCATTGATATTCAACCAAGCCACGCTTGGCCAAGTGCCATAACAAGCTAAATCTTTCACATTGGGAGTAGCTTTATTGTATGGGTATCCCGCCAATATACGCAAATCGGTAGCCTCACCGTCTGTCTCGGACCAACAATAAGTATATATAGACTCCATTACTTGTGACTTGAGATGCTCTCCTACCCACAAAATATACTCTTTGGCCTCTACATTGTTCAATGCTGTCCAGCCCTCGGGACAAAGATTCTTCGCCCCTTCATTACCCGTCTTACCTTTCATAGGAGTGTCAAACGTAAATCCTTCATTTCCACAGAAATACGCCTTATCCACAGTGTTATGCACAAGATACGTAGACTGACGACAATGTACCGGTGAATAAAGTTTCTCCCCTCTTGACAAACAAGGCAGTGGAGTGCCCGGATACGGATCGACAAACCCGATGGCCAGCAGATTCTCGTCTGTAACAGCTCCGCTAAGATGTGTGATAGCAAACTGGCTTGTCTTCGCAGGATGTGCAGTCACCGTATAAACAATCTCATGACGATAAAGACCACTACCTGCATTTTTAGTAGATGAAGAAATAGTAAGCCATGCAGGCAAACTTCCGTCATACGCAGCGTCCAATGCTGCTGAGCTATAATCTGTAACAACACGTTTTATAGTATATGGCATTGCAGCATCAGCTGCAATCTTTACATAAGTCCCTTTAATCTCTGTACCAGCAATGATAGTAGCTTTGTCATCCATTACGGAGATTCCGTCCTCAGTCGTTACCCAATCAATTGAAGTTCCGTCTTTCCATTCTTCTACTGAAATATCAAAGCCTGTAGAACCAGCTATCTTTTTCGTATTAAGCTGATAGAGATAGTTAGCCTCCACATTAATATCAGCAGTAAGATTAAGATAAAGAGTCGGACCTTCTGTATTGGTATTGGCAAGTTTAGTGGTAGCCCATACTACTGTTTTTTCATTCTGCTCAAGAGTTGAAGTCAACTGAGTCGGATAAAGATAGAAACTTTTCCCATCATTAGTTAAATCAGCTACCGGTATTTCCAGAACATCAGCTGATATATTGCCTGCACTACCACTTACATCACCTATGAATCCTTGAGTGTATCTATTCTTAATATATACTTTATCGATCACTAATCCCGATTCTGTTGGATCATTCAGCAAATCAAATCTAGCTACACGTCTTTTAAGTTTTACATCAACCTGATTGTCGGAAGATTCTACATCGGTAACTGTTACATACTCCTTACCATCTGTTTTGACATTAGACATAACAAATGGAGGATTCAATTTACCACTCTCCGCAACAGTCTTACTATTTAGCAATTCATCGATTGTATTTATTGCACTCAAATTAGGGAAGTTGTTCTCATCCTCACTCTCCACAATAATAAATCTCTTTTCTCCTCCAGTCGAAGAAGCTAATTCTACAGTATATGACCTTGTATCACCGTTTGCACCTACAGAAGCAGCTGCATAATTTAAGACATACCTTTGTTCATACTTACTTTTTTCATGATAATGTTGTTATAGCAATTTAGTTTCAAATTTTTAAATTAAGAATAATCACAAAGAGGTTGATTCAAAACATTATTTGAGATCAACCTCTTTATAATCTAATCAAACATTACTTAATCCCATTGAATTTGTTGATCCATATCTGGAATCAACGTATTCAGATCGCGTTGCATGCTCAAAGTACCATTGACAGTATATTTCAGCCGATTGCCCGGACTAAGAGTATAATCTTCAAAAGTATAGTCTATATAAAGTGTATAGTAGACATGCTTCAGATACGGTTTCGTAGCGTCCATTTCTTCAGTAATAGTATATAGAGGTTGTTTCTCACGAGTTGCACCTACAAGGTCCACTTCTTTCACAAGCGCAAAATTGTTACCGTCTGATCCTCCATTATCTGTCCAAATTTTCAATTTATACTTACCTTCAAAATACTCATCCGTAAATTCAACAAATAACTTATAATATTTACGATCAATGTAGTTTACATCCCGAAGCCCCATATAAAAGAATATCGTATTCTCATTATACACATACGCTTTATGTTTGGATACAGTAAACGCATCTTTCTGGCCTTCCAAATAAATCAGTGATTTGGAACCATCATAAGTACCCGAATAGTCATTGAATGGAATCACATTCAATAAAGCTTTCCGATAGTGCTTGTGGTTATTAGATTCATAATCATATGATTCATCATCTTTTATAGTTAAGGGAAGCACATATTGTTCCACCATATTTAATGGATTAGCATTGTCCATTCCACCTAATGTAAAATCGATGGGCAATAATGTCTGTCTCTCCCCTGCAGGAACCTTCACAGTTTCCGGCATGGTATAATACTGCGGATCGAGCTGTTTGTAATAAAGTTCTTTACGATATGTTCCAAACCGTTCCAAGTTCAAGGAAACCAATGTATCGGGATCTAATCCGATATGTACCGTTCGATCTTGAGAGTTTGCAGTAGACCCGCTGACTAATACGGGAACATCATACCGTTTCACACCATCCGCCTGGTAGCGAACATAAATAGGAGAAACCCCATCACTATTCAATGTAGCTTTAAAAGAGACCAACTGAGTAAACTGTTCATCCTCCCACTCATTGTTGCACGACATGCAGCCGATAGCTGCCATCGCAATCCAAAGTAAATATTTCTTTTTCATATTCTTGCCTGCTATTGGTTTTATTCCGGATTTGTCCAACCCGGGTTTTGAGTCATCAATACATTCCGTTTCATGATATAATAATGAATCGGATAGAACCACATTTTTGTAGAGAAACTGCTCTTCAACGATGGGGTTTCCACCGGAGTATGGAAAGCTGCAGCACTTGATTTAGTTGCATATATATTGCAACCATAAACAGGAAGTGATTCTTCGATAGGTGCATCACACCAACGACGCAAATCCCAATACCGATGTCCTTCGGCAAAGAATTCGATCTGCCGCTCACGTTTCAGTTTGATGCGGAACTTGTCCGGGTCTCCATAAACATCGTAGTCAGGCAATCCGGCACGAATACGGACAGGCTGGATACCTTTCTTTAATTCCTCCTCCGTACGCGCAATGGAATATACCTTTGTCCCATCCCATGAAGACATCTCATACGAAGTTGTCAATTCATTCAATGCTTCTGCATAATTCAGCAAGATTTCCGCATAACGTATGTCAGGTGCTGCCTTAGCAACGATACGACTTTGGTCGTATGATTTGTCCACATCCGAAATATCATAAGGATTAACATATTTCTTAACTCCAATACCGGTATTCAGCCAATAAGTACCTGGCTTATACCCATCCTGTTCATCCCGATAATAGAAAATCTGCACATCTGTTTCTTCTTTTTGCTCTGGATCAGCATTAAGCATGTGCCAAACACTTCCGTTATATCCCACAGACGCATAGAAACGGGGCTCGCGTTGCGCATACTGTTTGCAGACACCTGCCCCCTTATTACCTAGTTCCGGATATTTATTCAATTCTGATGCCTGAACTATATCTGTAAGATAATCACCCGCATCATAGCGGCTTGGATCTGTATATCCATCTTGTCCGGCATAATTTTTATTCATACCCGGGCAGTTACTACCATCATTCATATAATATGCATCACACTGCTTCTGTGTCATACCATGGCAGTTGTATCCTCCTCCTTGCGAACGGGGAAGCTGATGAATCACCATTACTTCAATGTCCTCACTACCTTGGTTCTTTCCACGGGAAAATATTAGTTCTGGGTTATTATAAATACTGACAGTACCATCGAACAAAGAACGGTAAGAATCAAACGGGTCTATGTTTTCCCAACCATTCGGCCATTCATTGAGATGAAAAGTTCCATTGTCATCAGGAGGTGTAATCGTTGCCGGATAGGCCAAAGAGGAATAGTCTCTCTTATAGGAGACATACAGCTGGTATCGTTGCAGTTCCATGACATCTTTAGCTGCCGCAGCAGCCTTTGCCCATTTTGACTCGTCATAAGTACTCGAAAGTAACTGACGTCCGTTTTTATCAACCAATGCTGTAATCACCTCTTGCGGAGCCTTACCGTTGAACAGGGGACTTGCTGCATAAAGCAACACTCTCGAACGAAGCGCTAACGCAGCACCACGGGTAGGACGTACAATCTCCTGCAAGTCGCGCCGATCCTGCAACATCGTGGCAGCCTTCACACATTCGCCGACGATATAGTCGACACATTCATCATAAGAGTTACGCAATAAAGAGATTTCATCATACTCTTTTGTATAATCAATCGTTTCGTCAGGCACAATAGGAACCGGACCAAATGTGCGGACCAATATCCAATAGAAATAAGCACGCAAGAAATGCGCCTGTCCTTTCATATCGATAATATCGGCTTGCGAGAGTTCCTTATTCGTATCCACATTGTTTAGAAAAATAGATACCTGACGGATCGCTTTATATGCATTTTCCCATATATTCAAGTTAATTTTATTTCCTGTCTCTGTATATGTACCACAACGCCAACCTGAATAATCATAATCCCCATAGTACATATCATCAGCAAAATTGAATGCAATAGTCTTCTTACTGCATGCCTGTTGCATCTCATTGTTATTCAAAAACTCGTAAGCATAAGCCAACCATTCATTGGTATAGTTTTTATCCGCAAAAACCTTTTCTATCGATATCTTCTTATCAAAAAGATAATCAGAATCCAAGAAATCGGAACAGCCGGTAAAAACAGTTCCCAACCCTACTGCCAGGCATAAATGTATAATAAATTTTTTCATAATTCCTTGTTGTTTATAAATTAACTTGCACTCCCACTGAAAGTGTTTTGCTTAGCGGGTATTTCTTTCCATCCGAGCTTCCTAACTCCGGATCCCATAACTTGAAACTGGAGAAAGTAAGCAAATTGGTTCCAATAAAGAAAACACGTACTTTATTCAAGTGAAGTTTATTCACCAAAGCTGTCGGGAAAGAATAACCGATATCAAGTGTCTTCAAGCGTATATACGAACCGTTGCGTAACCAATAGCTGGACTGTAATTCGTTGTTCGAATTCGAGCCGTATGACAGGCGCGGATATTCAGCATTCGGGTCCTCGTTCACACCAAGTATCCAACGGTTACTCTCCGCCATTTCTTTTAGCACATTCCCCCAGCCGTCTCCGCCACTGAACATGTGTACAGTGGTGCCATTAATAAAGAACGACGACTTTCCGGCACCTTGGAAATGCACATTGACATCCAGCCCTTTCCATTTTGCAGAAAGTCCGAAACCGTAAACTAGATTCGGTTTGGTGGTGGAACCAATTGCTACTATATCACCACTATTAATAAGACCGTCACCATTGATATCCGCATATTTAATATCACCAGGCATAATATCTCCTGATTGTTTCGGACTGTTGCGAATGTCATCATAGTCTTTGAACAACCCTAGAGCCAAATAGCCGGTTGCCTGGTTCACACGTTGTCCTCTCTTCAATTTATATTCATAAATTGTATTCTCCTCGTCATACTCTATAATTTCATTCTTACTGTAAGTAATATTACCACGCAACGTAAAATTGACCTTACCGACTTTCTGTTTCAAAGCAAAGTTTCCATCAAACCCTTTCGCTTCTACGATACCGACATTTGCCTTCGGCGTATATTCGATACCGACTTCGTAAGGTACTGAATTCCTCGCTTTATAAATTCCTTCACGATGTTCGAAGAAATAATCAACCGCACCAGTCAATTTATCGTTGAAGAAAGAAAAATCAATACCCAAATCCTGTTTGGTAGAGACCTCCCATGATACATTGGCAGAAGCGATAGAAGAGTAATGTCTCCCATTCCATGTCTTTGCAGCGCTATTAATATCCGAGAAATTAAATGAACCGGAAGTATCAATATTATAAGTATATGGAAAACGGAGGTCTTTTTCTAAAACGTCATTACCGGTTTTACCCCATGAATAACGGATTTTAAACATATTGATCGTTTTCCCCATACGATTCTTGATGAAAGGCTCTTCTGCAACATTCCATGCACCGGAGATGGCAGGGAAGAAACCAAAACGATAATCTTTATGGAAGTTCTCCGATCCAGTGTACCCAAAATTGAAATCAACGAAGTAACGATAATTCCAGTTATAGTTAACACGTCCGGCTATACCTTGATTACGACGAGGTAGTGTCTTTTTCAGTTCAGTACCGATACCTTGCGTGTAAACTTTGGAAGATTGGGTGTATTTTAGTACAGCACTCGGATGGTGTGCCTTGAAAGCACGATTATAGTGTAATTCCCATTCAAAGAACTCATTACGATCACCACTCGAACCGGAAGAAGTATTTTTATCCATTACTTTCTCATCTCTTATTTTCGTGAAGAGTAACGAACCGTCAGCCTGCCGATAACGGTCAGCTTTCCAAACCTCCGGACTCTCGTAACGTTTAATCCAGTTCGAGTTGTAAGTATCGTAACCGAACCGCCCTACAAAGCGTAACCCTTTCGTGATGAAATCCAGTTTCTGTTCTAAAGTGACATTCGTTTGGATATTGTTTTTCCAGCTCTCATTATACCCGGTCATAGTGGCCTGAACCCAAGGATTCAAGTTATCATCCTGTTCTGACCATGCCGGAATACGTCCATCGGAATAGGTCACAGGCATCATGATCGGATTATAACCCATTAACACAGTCCATATATTAGTTGTACCCGAACCCGGATCGTTTTGTTTGCGCAAAGAACCCGAAATACCAACCTTCAACAAAGTTGTTTTAGTAATATCGATATCAACATTCATACGATATGTCCATTTTCGATAATTGGCATTTGTATTGTAGTTCTTTAAGGATTTGTCCGACTTGTACATACCTTGCTGATCTTGGAAACTACCGCCTACATAATAACGCGCCGTCTTTCCACCACCGGTCATATTCAACGAAACACGTGAACTCCACGCACCGTCGCGCATCATTACATCCATCCAATCCACACTCGGGAAACGATCCGGATCCAAACCTGTGCGGAACAACTCCAACTCCGTATCAGAATAAATCGGTGCCTGATTGCGCGCCGCTTTTGCTTCATTCGCCATTGAAGCATACGTATAACCGTCCACGAACTCCGGTGTTTTGGTAAGCATACTGTAAAAGCCTTCCGCTTTCGCATTGATATTAATCTTTCCTTCCTTACCCCGACGTGTATTGATCAAAACCACACCATTGGCACCTTTACTACCATAAATTGCAGTAGCAGAAGCATCTTTCAACACAGTGAAAGATTCAATATCTTCCACACTGACTTCATCGATGTCACGTTCGAAACCATCTACCAATACCAATGCCGCCGTATTTGCGCCAAACGTAGAAATACTTCGAATCCAAAACTCAGATACACTACCCGGACGACCGGATGTCTGCATTGCCATAACGCCAGGTACCACACCGGCAAGACCATCAACCACCGAAGTAGACGGTACAGCCTTCAAGGCATCCACATCCACATTCGTCACAGCACCGGTCACTGCAATCTTTTTTTGTGCACCCAACCCGGTCACTACTACTTCATCAATAACAGTGGAAGCAGCCTCTTTCATGGTGACATTTACCACTGTCTGCTCCTTGATCAACACGTTCGCCGTCTCATAACCAACGTACGAAAAAACCAACCGATTATACGCCGGCACACTGATCCGATACCTTCCATTGACATCTGTAATGACACCCAACCCCGGCATATTTTGCACAGAGATGTTTACACCAATAAGCGGTTCTTTCTCAGTATCCGTAACAATACCTGTTACTGTAATAGTTTTCTCCTGCGTCCACCCTTGCAGGGAAAGACCCATCAACAGCATCCCTATAAATAATAATTTTTTCATAAAACATGTGTTTATCATTGATTATTCTTCCAACGCAATTTTACGTATCACTTTGTTGTTCCGCTCTCCTACATAGAAACATCCCCTCTTCTCATCGTAAGCGATTGCCCATGGACGATCAAACCGAGCCTCCGTACGCAATGCACCATCCGCATACCCACCAGCCGCAATATCATTCCCACGTCCGGCAAAAGTATAAACACGTCCTGTCGGTGTCAATACACGCACGCAGTTATTATAGTCATCCGTAAAATAGAAATCATATTCATCTTCCTCACCGGCATAATCGGGATTTTTCACAAAAACGCCCTGACCAGGTCCTCGCATCCGTACTGTACTCCCCACACCATCAGCATATCCGGCAGAGCCATCGCTACCGGCAACAATATAAGGAGTTCCGAACGTTTTAGCCTCGTCATCATAATCCAAACGCGCAATATAACCGGAATTATTACCAGAATAATACAGACGCATCATATAGGCATACTTGCCACTAGGATGAAGAACAAAACGCAGGTTCTCCTTTGTTTTTACATGTTTGCTAGCAATGCTCGTCGCTTTCGTTGCAAAGTCATATCGGTAGATATCTTGTGTATAATACGCCGTATAATACAGTTGTCCATCGGGATGAATCATTGCCGCATTTCCTGATTGCAATTTACCCAATGTATTTTCCAAATCTACTTTTGTTGTGAAACCGGAAGCACGGCTATACACAATATTAATATTTCCAGGAGAACTTAAGTCACGGGTTACAATCATATCCTGATTCTCATCCGGCGTCCAAGTTATAATAGTAGGGCGTTCTGTAGAATAGGAGATATGGCTTAAGAATTCCACAGTTTCATTTGCAAAGTTAACCTTGCGGACAGGCCCCAAGGCAGCACTAGAGATGTACATGATGTCAAAATTAGACTTGGGATCAAATGCAAACCAGCTAATTCCCTCCATATATCCGCAATTATCAAAAGAGCCTTCCGCCTCCTTGGCATCATTCCAATCTTCAAAACGTTGTCCGGCAATAGTCGTCACCAACCACTGTTTTTTGTACGTAAACTTGGCCTCCGCCACACCATAAGCAATCTCTTCACCTTCATCATCACAAGCTGAGACTTCCACTTCATCTCCATACGCCCCCTTAGGTACTACACAATACAAGGCATCATTCTTTACAGAAATAACATTGGCCTGCTTGCCACCCACAGTGACGTTAATTTTTGAGACATCATTTCCGAAGTTATCCCCATATACCATCAGATTGTTACCATAACCAGCTTCCTTCGGCATAAAGTCGGTAACCACAATCGGTTTGCTTGGGTCGAATCCCCCTTTCAGATCATCGTCTTTACAAGACGCAAAGCCAAATGTAAATAAGGCAAGCACAGCGGCACACAGACAACCATGCAGACTTTTCCAACATTTTTCCTCTTTCATATGTTAAAATTAATAATTAATAATTCCTACTTTCTCATTTATAGAACACCGGGATCAAATCAGACTCAGAAGGTAAATGATTCTTAATATAAGGCCATCCATCGTCCGTCCACTGCAAGCGGTCGAGCATTCCATGACGTCCTGCGAACGTAGATTTATTTCCTTTTTCCTTGTAATAATAACTATGGTAAATCATCCATTCTGTACCCACATCATCCTTAATAATAACGGAATTATGCCCGGGACCGACCCACTTTGTTCTATCACCACCATCTACAACAGGCTCCCAGCTATTGTCAAGCATCCCCTTTCCTTTTTTATCAACATATGGGCCTAGCAAACTTGTTGAGCGCCCTACAACCACTTCATAAGAACTATTTTGGCTAGCGCAACAGTTCCCAATAGAAGCAAACAAGTAGTAATAATTACCTTTCTTATAGATATTGGTACCCTCAAACGCATTGCCACACACCTTCTCTTTCAGGACAGGATTGCCATCCACATCACGTTTCACAGTAAGCCCATCATCTGTAAGCTCTACCACATAAATTCCTGTGAAACTTCCATAGAACAAATATTTATGTCCATCCTCTTCATAATAAAACTGATCAATGCAGTTTGCTCCAAATTCCTCGTTTGAAAGTAGCTTCTTACTATCCAAAAAAGCCCCCTTAGGATAAGCACTAGTGTAAGTTCCCAATGGAGTATCAGCCGTCACCACACATGTATGGCTTTGACTGGTGCCATTCATCTTGGCATACGAATAATAAAGAATATATTTGCCATTGATATATTGCATATCCGGTGCCCAAAAAGCATTGTCCGTATTCCATGAAGGCTTTGTTGCTTTTTGAAAAGCATTTTTTTCATATTTCCAATTCACCAAATCTGTAGAACTATAAACAGGCATCCAATCATTGGAGTTTTGGGTAGCATACAAATAGAAATGTCCATCTTGTGCTTTAATCACTGTTGGATCAGCTACACTTCTATCAGAAATGATCGGATTAGTATAAAACTGCCCCACTACTATATAATGAATGTTATCCTTACAAGTCACCGAGCTAGTAGAAGGATTAGCCAACATTAACGGCAACAAATAATACTTCACCTCAATAGCATTCCGCCGGATTGTAAGTTTAGCTTCTGCCTCATGATCTCCAATAGCATATTTCACTTGTCCCAAGCTATAACTAGCTTCTGGTAACAACTCATAGTCAGTACTATATCGTTTATTATAAGCCTCTAATAATTCAGATGCGTTTTCTGGAACTTTAAGGTCGCAGATGAAATCCCAACTACTTGCCAGATCCTTGCCATCTACCTTATAATCAAGTATCGTTTTTACCGTAGTAGTTACAGATACGTCGTTCACGTTTACCTTTTCTACAATTTCAGGACTAACTATTTCTACATTGGCATAATCAATAACAAGTTGAAGTAGTAAATCACGTTGACCTTTTCTCAATTCCACAACATCACTGTTTAGTCGTAAAGGAATCAAATAGTGAATTCCTTGCTGTATCGCAGATATAATTTGAGAAGCTTTCACCTTTATATCGACATTAACTTCCTTCACACCTGATGCAAATACAACCTCCGATGGAGTCACCGAATAATATGTCTCTGGAAGAATTACAAAAGAAGTTCCTTCTTTTTCATTATAAGCATTGAATTCATCTTCATTCCATACATCTAATTTTGCAGCAAATTCAGAATCTAGATTTCCACCATGCCTTTTCACTGTCAAAGAAAATGTTGCCTCTTCTACATTAGCAACCGAAAGCCGGTTTAACCCATATTGTTTTAAAGATAAATAAGGTTTTGTCACTCCCCCACCTCCAGAGGCATCATCCGACTCACAAGAAAAGAATAGAGACAATCCTACCATTAAGCACATTGTGCCAATTCCTAAGAATGTTTTTTTAATCAATTTGTTATTCATTACACATAGATTTAAGTAATACTTAGTGTGTTTTATTAATCAAAAGTGTTATCCTTTAAACAGTCTTTTCAACTGTATCTAAAAACCTAAACTCATAGTATATAATAATGATCATTACCATCACAGAGGTCCTATCAGCCCTATTACTTGACACAAAAGTAGAAAAAAAGAATTATTCAAGATATCAAATATGGGTCAATAAATGAAAAATTAGTCCCAAACTAATCTAAAATACTCAAAGGTAGTCTAGATAAGCATTTATTCATATTATTCTGAACAATATCTTTCTTTTATTGGATAATTTTTTGCGGTCTGTTTTTTACATACCGCCATACGTGCTTTTATAGCGATGGCATTTCAAACAATAGTCCCCCTGTCTCATCATCTCATTTAATTGCCTTCTTTATAACCGGACAAACCAAGTCAGCATATCTCATCATACCTAAGTCTGTAAAATGAATACCATCTACAGTAGCCTCTCCATCCTCTCCCAACATATTCCTTGATGAAATAAGAATGATATTTTTCTCATTTCTTTTCTTTAAATGATTGAATATCTCTTTCAACATATCATTCTTTCGTCGCACTTCTTTAGCAACCTTTTCATCATAAAATGTATGAGGGAAAATAGGATCCTCTATAAAAAT
>PPYE01000877.1_pt1 | contig 13675 bp, 18 predicted proteins | sample 1559881 | NCBI WGS metagenome assembly PPYE01 (sample SAMN08240022, study PRJNA423297) | Human gut metagenome, whole genome shotgun sequencing project.
TTCATGTGGAAGTGTTTTACAACTTCACAAGTGACTGAAATACAACGACAAACAGACACGCCTCAAAATTGAAAGGTACAAAAAAGTGCAATTGCAAAAAATGGGAAATCTAAGAGTTTTGCAGAGCAGAACCAGTCTTCAAAGCTGTGCAATATTTAACAGTTCATTAAGATTATTTAACCTTTAATTTTGATGCAATTTTGCCGTTTGCTAAGTCTGGCTGACAATAGGAGGTCATTTTAGGGCTTTGCAGATAGCACGAAAATCAACGAAAAATAAGATTCTTGTACCACCGTTGTATCTCGGATGCTCTAAGTATCTGGGATTCAACGACGGTTAATAATTCAATGTCGATGATATCTTTTATTCCAAATTCGAAAAACACCTTGTATCTGACTATTTTACTATTTGACTATTTCTATTTGTTGCTGTCACCATCTTGACACACTCTACTGCCTCACGAACATCGTGGACTCGCAGGATAGAGGCACCCTTCATCAGTGCAATGGTATTGAGCGCTGTGGTGCAATTGAGTGCTTGTTCCTGACTAGTATGCAGTAACTTGTATATCATTGTCTTGCGAGAAATACCCACCAATACTGGCAGGTGGAGCATCTCCATTCGCTCCAGTTCGCCCATCACAGCATAGTTGCCTTCTATGGTCTTGCCGAAACAAAAGCCTGGGTCGAGCACAATGTCATTTTGTCCCATTGAGCGCAATTGGTCAACGACCTCTGCACAGTCGAGCATTACTTCTTTCATGGTCGCTTTGCGCGACATGTAGATATAGGGTACATGCAAACGACTCACCATGCGGAACATCTCCATCTGATCGGTGAGGGGTGAGATATTGGCAAGGACTGAGCCTCCCACATCATTTATCATATCTGCACCATATTCCTCAACGGTCATGCGAGCAACATTGGGACGAAAGGTGTCTATAGAGATGATGGCCTCAGGAGCCTCACGACGTACTACTGCCAACGCCTTGCGCAGGCGTTCCATCTCTTCTTCCTCAGTGGCTGGCGCACTATCAGGGCGTGTAGAGCAGCCACCAACATCAATAATACTAGCACCCTCTTCTAAAATCTGTCTTACACGTTCAGCAATCTGATTATCAGTCTGCTGGCGACTGGCAGCATAGAAAGAGTCGGGTGTAGCATTGAGAATACCCATCACCTGTGGCTCTTTCAGGTTTAGCAACTTTCCGTTGCAATTTAATGTATATTCCATAGCAGCCACAAAGGTACAAAATTAGTGAGAAAAATAAAAATAAAAACGCGTTTTTTTCACAATCCCAAGGATGTAGCTACCTCGCAGAGTTCATTGTACCATTCAGTACCAAAGCGACGAATGAGAGGCTCTTTGAGGAATTGATAGACAGGAATATCCAATTCCTTGCCTTTGATGACAGCATCCTTGCACACTGCCCAACGATGATAGTTCAGACCTATCAATCCATTGCCGAAGTTCTTTTCACGAATAGGATATAGGGCACAACTGATAGGCTTGCAGAAGCCTGTCTTTCCATTGCGATAGGCTCGTTCCAGAGCACACAGGCAGTTGTAGCAGCCACCTTATCCACATCATCAGCCACACCTTCGACCATGTCGAGTCCGAGTCTTTTGATATAGTTAACTCCAGGTTCGGCAGCAACCTCATAGATCTCCGCTTTCGTATCGTTCGTTATTTCACGGACGGATTTAACAGCGCGTAGCATCCATTCGGAATTAGCCAAGCTGTTTTTCGGATTCTTACTTAGTGCCCTCCTGATGGATTCTTTCTCTTCGTCGTTCATTTCATACTCGTCAAGTCTCGGATTGGTAATAACCTTAATAGCGTTCCACATAGAGGGCCAGATTGATTCCAATACACCATGAATCTTATCGTAATCATCTGCCTTTTTTCTAATCTTTTCGAATGATTCTACAGTAATGCCCTTACGCTGCATTTCGTCGTACTGCTGAATCTTGCGGATGGCGATGGCATTCTGGCGCAGTTCCTGCTTGACTATCGCCCGACTCCTGCGTGTCAGTTCCTCTATGTGGGCACTGTCGAAGCTGCGGAGAATAGTCTGCATGTCGGTCATGATGCTCTTGATTTCATTGTTCTGCTGTCTTCTGAACTCATCGGCATTAGTGAAGATTGATTTCTTCTGGCTCTTGACCTTATCCACCTCCTGAAATGCCGCCATAATCACGTCCATCATCGTCATCTTCGTCTTGCCCTTTGCTCTCAGGTTCTCGATAACGGCACCGTTGCTTTTTGCGTTATAGGTGAAGACAGCATCGCAGAAGCCCTTGATTGCCACCGACTCCGACGGGTCGCCAACGGCATCGGCCAGTTCCCTGGCTTTCTGCTCCAATGCGGTCTTCTCGCTCTTCGCAGATTCTTTCTCCTTGTTGATTCTGTTCAGTTCCTGGCGGGCATTGTCTATCGAATCATCCAGTTTTGACGATACTTCCCGTTTCTCGGCCAGTGATGACTCAAAATTGTTGAGCGCCCAAGCTGCCTGATCGACTTTCTTTTCAGTTTCTAGAGCCTTCTTCTCTGACTCCTGAGCCTTTTTCTCGGCCTCTTCCGCTTTCTCCAGAGCCAGCAGTCGCTCGCGCTCTAACTGTCGCTTGTTCTTCATCCGTCAGCGCCAGAAGGAGATTGGCATCCGCAAGATTATGGGTTCAACATCGGGCGAGGTGATGGTACTGATGCTGCGCATTTTCTGTTCGCCGCTGCTGCTGTCGTTCGTCATCGCTGTACCTCTCTCATGGTATATCATGCACGACTGGCTCACTAACTTCAGCTACCGTATCACGCTCAGCCCCTGGATCTTCGCAGCCACCTGCGCTTTTGCCCTGTTGGTAGCCATCCTCTCCGTCGGCCTCCAGATCATCAAGGCCGTCAGAACCAATCCCGTAGAAAGTATTAAAACCGAATAAAAATATGATTAAGTTAGAAAACATTCAGAAGGTATTCCGCACGGAAGAGGTGGAGACCGTGGCACTGGGCGGCGTGTCGCTCGAAGTGAAGAAAGGTGAGTTTGTGGCCATCATGGGGCCGTCGGGCTGTGGTAAGTCAACACTGTTGAATATCCTGGGCTTACTCGACAATCCCACCAGTGGCACCTATTACCTCGATGGTGAGGAAGTGGGTAAGTTGAAGGAGAGTCAACGCACGAAGGTTCGCAAAGGACAAATAGGTTTTGTATTCCAAAGCTTTAACCTGATCGACGAACTGAACGTGGAGGAGAATGTAGAGTTGCCTCTTACCTATTTGGGTGTGCCCAAGAAGGAGCGCAAGGCAAGGGTAGAGGAGGTATTGCGCCGCATGGCCATCAGTCATCGCGCCCATCACTTTCCTCAGCAGCTCTCTGGCGGTCAGCAGCAACGCGTCGCCATTGCCCGAGCCGTCGTGATGAATCCCAAGCTCATCCTGGCCGACGAGCCTACTGGTAACCTCGACTCTAAAAACGGCCTCGAAGTAATGCAACTCCTGACACAGCTGAACCAAGAGGGCACTACCGTCGTGATGGTCACCCACTCTGAGCGAGATGCTGGTTACGCCCAGCGCATCATCAACCTCCTCGATGGCCAGGTTGTTCCAGAAGTTAGTCTTTGAAGCATAACTCTCTCGTTGATAGCGGGCAGTTATCGGTCACCTTGACTGGTACTGTCCGCAATAAAAGTGTCAGATTAAGAACATTTAACGCCCGACGATGCAGGATTTCCCGCTTCATGGCGTTTATATAGACAAAAACATTAACAACAAATATCGAAATGAAAACAATGAAGATTTGGAGAAACATTTTTATGATGCTTGCTGCTTTCTCCCTCGCCTCTTGCAGCAGCGACGATGATAACGACAAGGACATTGTCAATGAGATTAACATGAGCATTTCTGCAGAACCGGGCGTGATGTACGACCTCTTCGACAGCATGGGAGAGCACCCCATCGAGTGCATGCGGGTGATGACAGAGGACGAGCCGGGCAGGTGGCAGAACCTGTACTTCAGCGATGTTAAGGGTTTTATTTACGAAAGAGGTCATGAATACGAGTTGCGTGTGAAGCGGACTATTTTGGCCAATCCGCCACAGGATGCCAGCAACCGTACATACGAGCTTGTGCGCATCCTCGCAGACAAGAAAGTGGAGGATGTGGCAGAGCCTGTGGAGAAAGAAGTAAAGAGCGAGGCCGACATAGAGTATGAGCAGCAGTGTCCGGTAGAGAAGTATGCCATAGCCAAAGGTGGTGAATTCACGGTGGATGCCGATGGCAAGGTGACATACGCCGACGGCACACCGACGCCCGAATTTGACAAGGATGCGCGAATCTACTTGGAGAATATTCTTGACAAGAGCCATCCGCTATGGCAGGCAGGTGCCCGTTATCAGGCAACATACGCCTACGTCCTTTCGCCGCTTACCGATGAGATACGTCTTGTGCCGGGCAATCGTTCTGCATTTCTCTTCAAGAACATACTTGCCGAGAGCGAGATGGAACATGTCAAGCAATCAATGAAACAGGGCGAAACGCTGCACTACAATCTCATCCTCGCCAATGTTTATAAGCGGGGTATCCAGAAAGTAGAGTTTACGATAAAGAAGAAATGACAACAATGAAAATCTGGAAAATAGTATTTGTGTTGCTTGCAGCCTTTTCCCTTGCCTCTTGTGACAAGGAAGATGAAAATAATATCACAGCTATAGAATCTATAGCCTCAACGCAATGGTCGCTCAACAGGCAGGCAACACACAGGGAGGGCAAGACCGTGATAGAAAAGTTCGACACAGAGAGTGCATATCGATATGTCTATGACTTTCGCGAGACCGACTACCAAATCATCTGCTACCATACGGACGAATCTATGACATCCGTCGTGGAAAGGGGCGTCTTCACCTATGATGCCATGAGACGTGTTCTTACACTTGTTGATGCTGATGGCTTTGCAAAATACTATAGTATTTCGAGTAATAAAGCCGACCAAATGAGCCTTAGGCAAACATTAGGCGGCACACAGACGATATTGGAACTTACAAAAATTATTGCAATTAGGTAAATACGGCATGAAACAGAAAATGGCATTACTCTTTTTCCTCGCCGCACTTGCGTTGACAGCGTGCAGTAGTGATCCGCAATGGGCCGATCCGGAGGCGCACGAAAAGACTGAACAACTGCGGGAGCAATACACGCCGTTCATCGTAGGCACGTGGCATTACGAGAAAACCCTTGAAAAGCAGCGGGCATTTGAGCAACTGACGTTCAATGCAGACGGAACGCTTAGCGGACGGCGCAAATGGCAGGCGCGGCAAGTCGTAACCATCGACGGTCAGGAGCAGTACACCGACTGGGAGGACATACCCGACATGAACGGCACCTTCAAGGGTACATGGAAGCTCGTTTGGGAAAGAAATAGCAGTGGCGTGGGCGAAAACCGAATCATTCTCTATGCCTTATGGGATGATGAAGACAACCCCATTATAGCATATAGCCACAATCCACTCTTTGGCTATGCCGACGCAACCACTCTGCAATTTGTAGGCTATTGGCAGAACAGCGACGGCTGGACAATCTACGAGCGCGGCGAGGCGGAACCGAGTTTCTGAATAGTATATCGCGAGACTGGTTTATCTGCGTTCCAATCGCTTGTGTCTGTTCTCCCAAAGCCTCTGTATCTCTTCCTGATGCTCCGCTTCGTCGGTATAAAGGTATTCGATAAGGTCTGCCTTGTCAGCCCATTCCTTGTTTTGCCTTGCAAATTCGCGCAGCAGCACATACTTCTTTTGGATGGTATGCAGCTTGGCTTTGTCATGGGCGATGATGCAGGTCAGGCAGATGGAAATCAGCCATACGGAAAACAGGATGGCCCGGAGCGTCCATCGGACATACTGCGAAGAGAAGAACGTCCGTATATGGTATAAGGGCAGATGGTAGAACAGGTAGGCTAACAGCTCCTTGACTGAGCGTGGCTTCTGTGGATGCTGAACCACGACAGAAGATTGAACGCTTTTGTCACGGTGTGTTTCATCATTAGCCAACTTATTTCTTGTCTCAGCATATCGTTTATGAGCTTCCATAGCATCTTCAAGTGCATCCATGTATTCCTGCAACACCTGTTTTGCTTCGGTTATGAGATTATCTTCACCTGGTTTTTCTATCTGTAGATTTTTCTTCTGAAGATACTCGTCCAGGGCATTCTCCATTGTCTTGCGGACGTTGAACTCATTGTTGATATAGTTGAACTCGCTGTCGTAGCCTCCATGCTGGGCAATGCTCTTCAGGTATTCATTCTGCTGATTGATAACCTGTACGAGGTCATCAACCGTGCAGCAAAGGTCATCGTACTGAGTCAGCGGCTCATCCTTCAAGGGGGTATTTTTGCTCTTTGCCATAGTTATTTGCGCCTACGCGGCCTATAATGGTTTTTATTTTTTTCATCGTCATCATCGTCTCTCCAGCCGCCCAATGCACCACCTCCACCACCAGAGGAAACAGGTGCGACATTGGGCTGCAGCAAAACATCAACAATCGCCTCGCCAATATGGCTACCAGATGATGACCCATCAGAAGGCATGGTTAGCTGCTCTGCTATGCCATCTTCGGAAGGTTGACGTGTTCCACCTGACATGAACGAGAAGTCAAAGACTTCGTTGATGTCGAAGGGCTTCTTCTGTTCCTGACGGAGCTGCAAGGGCGCGTCGCTCTTGCGATCATTAAACTGAACGATTTGGTACATATGTCTATCGATATTAGCGAACGATAGCGAACGGTCAATTTTGCTTCCTGCAAAGGTGACGTTGCGTTCGTTGTCGGTGAAGGTCATTCCACGGATGCTGCCATCGCTGTTGCGTACATAATCTAAAGATATACCCTTTGCGGCAAGTAACCTTTTCAACTCGCCCCAAGTTACACTCTCTTTCACGGCAGTGGTTATGGTGTCATACAAGCGGTACTTGATGGCATCCTTTCCCTTCAGGCGTTCACGCCTCACCTTGTCCTTTCCCTTGCCGAAGGTAAGAGCGTACTTACGGGTCAGAACTTTGGTGATGGCAGCAGATTTCGTGAAACTGGTATCACCCTTGATGGCGTTCCCGTCGTTATCGACTCGGTTATAGACGATGTGGACATGAGGGTGCGGCTGGTCGAAGTGGCGGAATATCACGAACTGGGTGTTCTTGATACCCATGCGCCGCATGTACTCCAGGGCTATCTTGGCAATCTTCTCATCATCCAGTTTTGCCTGGTCTTCAGGCGAGAAACTGAGTGATATGTGTCCAACAAACTTGTGGACGGAGGGACGGGCTTTCGCCTGTGCCTTGAAACTGGCAGTGATAGTGGCATTCGATGAGAGGTTGACCCCTGATGATGCGATTATCACTGTGTTTTTCTTGATGATGTCGTTGGCGTAGTTTACCAATCCGCCGAAACCTTCTCCTGTGGAAATCTGAGCTATCATCTGTTAATCTGTTATTGGTTGCGAACTAGGTTATCCCCATCTTCTTGCAAGACATCTTCCTCAACAGGTATGGCTTTGCTCCTGCATGGTTCGTCTGTCCTGCAATCTGGTCACTTCTCGCTTATTTTGATGAGTAAGTCATCAACTTTCTTCAGTACATTCCCTACCTCGATTGCCATCTGCTGGAAGCCGTAGGTGTTCGCCTGTCGTGCCAGTTGGTTCAGGTTGTTCGCCATGCCTGAAAGGGAGCGAAGCAACGACACCTCTTCACGGGTGAACGGCTCACAGACATAGCCGTTGACAGCCAGCTCATAGACGATGGTTGACAAGGGCTGTCCCGTCCTGCGGCTTCGGTTCATCAGTTTGCGATGGTTCGCTTCGTCGAAATAGACCTTCACAGGATAGAGGCGTAGCTCGTTCTCTGGCTTCTTGGGGCGACCGCCCTTGCTGTTCTTTTCCTTGGGTGTTTGGGGGTTCATACACTGTAAAATGCTTGATGGGACATCTGGCTAATTCCGGCTTTTAGAGCCATGGTTTTGTGGGACGCAAAACCTATACTTGCTCCCCCAAACACTCTAACAATACCCTTCGGGTACTGGCTGCATTTTGCTGACAGCACTGTAAAGTGTCTGAAAGGCTGTACGCCTATGGAAGTGGGTATAAGCTTGCGTCCCGTCATGATACTAATGGTTTGTGGATTGCACATCGGCTGTCTTTTTAAGGGACGATGGCTTGTGCCTTTTCTTCTCACGTATCTGCTCCAGATGGGCATCGAATTCTGCCTGTTCCTGCTCGGAGAGTGTATAAGGCTTGTCGTATGCCCCACCGCTCTGAATCCACTCGATGAGTTCCTTCTTGAAGAAGTAGAGCTTGTTGCCACGCTTGCGGTATGGGATGCGTCGCTCAGAGGTGAGGGAGTACATCGTGGAGCGTTTCTTACCAATGAACTGACAGGCCTCGTCCATCGTCATCATCTGGTCATCATCCTGCGTCGGGGATGAACCGTCCATTTCCTTTTTTTCGTCAAGGCGGCTAATCACATAGTCCACCTTGGTCAGGAGTTCACCAACAGCCTTGGGCAGCTGGTCGAACGAGAGATTGTTTGTTACGTTATCCATGTGAATTTGTCTTTTAGTTGTAAGTTAGTAATATCATTGAGCAAGTGTTTCATTGTCTGTAGTGGCATTTTCACTGGCATCATCCTTCAAAGAAATGCGCTCGGATGCGTCACGCTTCAGTTCGTTGACCACCTCTGCATACACCTGTGTTGTGACAAGATTGCTGTGGGTAAGCAGCTTGCTCACGGTGTAGATGTCAGTGCCTCCTGCCAGTTGCAAGGTGGCGAATGTATGACGAAAGCAGTGAAAAGTGATGTGCTTGGTGATGCCAGCAGCCTTTATCCAGTCTTTGAGGTGGGCTGCAACCAAGTTTGGTGTCAGTTTCTTGAACACCTGACCCTCGCCACGCTCGCCGCACAGGGCAAGTGCCTCTTCGCTGATGGGCAGGATGGCATCGGTCTTTGTCTTCTTGGTGGTAATGTCGAGCACCCAGCCGCCATCGCCCGACTTCTTGATGTTCTCCCACTGGAGCAAGATGCAGTCAGACAGGCGAAGACCTGTCAGGCAGGAGAACAGTCCGGCACGGCGTAGCACGTCACTCTTGCACTCGGCCTTTGACAGCGCAACAAGTTCCTCCTTGGTCAGGTACTGCCGTTTGTTGCCGTGTCCCTTTGCCTTGACAAGTTTCTTGGCTATGTTGTCTTTGATGTGTCCGTCATCGTATGCCATGCGAAGGGCGGCTTTCAACTTTACGAGGTGGTTATTGGCGGTGGTGGGCATCATCGGCTTGCCGTTATGATAGCAATCTGCCGACAAAAGATAATCAACAAACTTCTGGCAATACGCTACATCGAGGTCGCAGAAGCGGCACTCGCCTCCAGTATATCTGACGAAGTGCTTGTAGGCTGCCTCCCAGTTTGCCTTGTTGGTGGTCTTATTCATACATAGTTTGAAGTAGTCAAGAAAGCTCTCCTGACCCTTGGAGCGGTCGAGGAAACCGAACTCCTCGTTGATGATGGATTCCGTGCGGCGGCATTTGATAAGCTCTGCCTTCTGCATGATACTGCGGTTGTACTCCTGCTGAAACTTCTCAGTAGGGTTGGAATAAATGTATAAGCCCAGATACTCGCGTCTTGACAGACGGCCAGTCTTCGGGTTGCGGATTGGTGGGTAGAAATCGAGATAGAGCGATGTCTGCCCGTTCTTGATGGGTCGCTTCCGCACTGTGACCTTGGTACATAAATTCGTCATGTCTGCTATTTTATATTGTTATTACATTTGTCTATATTCGGTTGTCCTGCACTGCCTTACATGGGCGGTCTGGACTTCAAACGATTGCAAAGGTACGCCCTTTGTTTAGGTTGTGCCTAAAATATTGACCTTCAATGTATCATATTTAACCCGAGTTAGCGTTTGAGTATGATATTTCGGCAAAAACCATACTCGAAAACAGGTTAATGATTCATTTACATTCATTGTATTCCTTGATTCCAAAAGGATTGTCAATGTTGGGGTACATCTTTTTCAGATGGCTCTGCAAAGTTACTGACTGCAAAGCTACAATCAGGGTACAACGGTCTATAATCAGACGTTTTGAGCCTTGGATTACAGGATTGGTTCTAACCATCTCTGCAAGTAGTACCAACATTTGCATTCTCATATCCAACTTCATGTCCGTTTCGTCTTGGTACTGGCACTTGTTTTCTCGGCTTTCTTTCGGGCTGCTTCCCAGTCCGCCTTAAGGTAGAGATTAGCCCTGCCACCTTTGGCTTTCTTGATGCGGACACTGTGTGTCTCGGCAAAACGGCGTACTTGCGTCTTACCCAAACCGTACTTCTGCATGATGTCGAAGCAGGTGTAGTATACTTCCTGCTGAGCCTTGCCTTGCTCCTCATCGTACCTGGCGATGGCATTGTCCACGTCCTCTTTCCTGAAGGCAGTCGTACCCCAGGCATGAATGGATGCCAACTGATAGCGGTTGCGTATCTCATAAAGGCGACCATACTTGATGTTGAACTTGCTCATCACCTCTGCCATTGTATAATGGGTTTTGTGAGTAACACCTTCAGGGGCTTTCTCACTGGCTGGTGTCATGCGGCACTTGGCTCTCTTGTTCACGTTGCCAGTCTCTGGCTTGGCGATGGCGTTCTTCTTATTCCTTTCCCTTTTGTTATTATTAAAAGGAAGGGAAGAAGAAGGTAGCACGACATTACAACCTTGCCCTTGGGCAAAGTCTGTGAGTTCCTGTAGGCTTATGCGTGTCATCCGCTTGCCGAGGTTGACGGCTTTCAGTCTGCCGGAGGCAATAAGCAATCGCACCATCTTTGAACTGACAGAGATGGCGACGGAGGCATCCTTCACGGACAGAAGGATGTTGGGAATTTGTGAAGTCTGTTTCTTGCCCATATCGAGTAATTTTGTCAATTTCTGCCGTTTTTCGGGGGATGGTCCCTGACGGAAACCAATTAAGCGGATTTAAGAGGAAATAAGGTGATTTAAGGGAACACCCTACGAACCCTCTGCTCATCCACCCGAGGTACAATGGCGGTACAAAATTACTCTAATTGGTGAAAATCCGCAATAGGCAAAGAATAAGGTTAGTTAAGTGGAGTTAATTGTAAGACAGTGTTTTACACGATTTGATTTAAGGTTTATTTCGGTCTGTTTTGACCTAATTTAATCGGTATGAAGAACTCCATCGACTTTCTGCCCGAACGCAAACAGCGGGATTTACACGAATTGGCCGCACTGATCCGCGACGAGGTGAAAGATGTCGTTATGATTATCCTATACGGGAGTTATGCGGCGAATACCTATGTCGAACGCGACGAACGGCGCGACTACGGCGTGCGGACAATCTACATGAGCGACTACGATCTGCTGGTCGTTACCAAGCGTCGGCTGGGAGAACGGGAAAGCACGGTAGAGGCCCGCGTTAGGGAGCGGTTTGCAGCCGGGAAGAACGACGAGAACCTGCCCCGACCCCAGATTATCAACGAAAGCATCTCCAAGCTGAACGACGCCCTGACGATGGGACGTTATTTCTACGTCGAGATCGTCGCAAAGGGAATCATGCTCTACGATTCGGGCGAATGTCTGTTAACCACACCAAAAGAATTGGACTATGCGGAGATTAAGGCAATGGCGGAAGAGTATTATACAAGCAAATATATTCGCGCTACATATTTCTTTGATGACGCTATTACTAACATCCACAAAAACAGATTTGTCCAAGCATCTTTTTATCTTCACCAAGCTGCCGAGTATTTTCTAAAAGCTATCCCGTTGGTTTATATTCTTTACGGGTATAAAGAACATGATCTTGAATTTCTGATCGGGAAATGTAAACCCTATACGCTGGAATTGGCAAAAGTATTCCCCTGCGACACGGATGAAGAAAAACGCCTGTTCGACCTGCTGCGCCGCGCCTATCTGGAAGCCCGCTACAATGACAAATTCGTTGTAACAAAAGCCGACATCGACGCCCTCGTCCCCAAGATCGAACTACTCCGCGACATTGTGGAAAAGGTCTGCGAAGAACAGATTGTAGAATATAAACGTTTGAGTGGGAGATAATCTCCACTCTGTTATTGTTATTAATTCTGCAATGGCGTTGTTTCTCCATTAATTTGCAAAATGAAAACTACTATATTTGAAACAATTGACACGACAAATTCTACATATTGAGGCTCTAATCTTTTGAAAGATGCCTCTTTGCCATGGCCAGATCCATACCCATTACGCAATTCTGAAACTCCTTGAATAACACTATTTAAACCGCTCAAAATTTGGCGTATTGAGCGGTCTGCTTGTTCTTTATTACTGGCCGAAGATGATTCTAATATTCCTACTGAATTGATAGTTTCCTTAAAAAGTTTTGAAAGGGTCATATCGTCTGTATATGAGATTTTTTTCTCCGATAAAATACTTTTACATACGATTTCCAATAATTCTTTTGCGCTGCCTAAAGCCAAATCAGTATTTGTTTTGACCATAGATTTCATCAAATTTACTTTTGACAGGACATATTCAGAATCTAAATATTGCTGTATTGATTTTTCTTGAATATCAATGCCTGTTTCTATTTTTCTCACACCATATATAGGCATTGAGGAAATATTATATCGAATATATAATTCATATCCATCACCTCGTAAATATCTACTATATATAGCTTTGAGCTTATCTAAATCTTCCTGTTTGTGCATTACAGCCGGATTTAGTGTTTCACATATAAAACGAATAAATAATTCATCGTTACAGTGTAACAAATTAAAACGGCTGTCGTTAAACATCCAAGTAATAGTTTCGTAGTCGCCAAATCGAGAATGACAACTAATATCTCCAAATGCGGTTTTGTATCGTTTGTCTTGAGATGGCAATTGTTCTAAATCAAATATTCTATTTAGAAATTCGGCGTCATTCAACTTTCCGCAAATAGATATTTTAGAAGTTTCTATTTCATCTGCGATTAACTGTCGCGTGATAGACGTTATATTATTTGACATATTTCAGATTTTTTTCCAAAAATAGCATTTTATAAAGTATACAAGAAATTATATGTATTAAATCAAAGATGCCTTCCCCGTTTTCTCGGCGAGTAAGTTCTAACACGCGGCCTCGGTTTCTGTTGCTGTTCCGGTTTGACCTGCGGCTTTGTGTCGGGCTTCATCTCTTGCGGCTGTTGCACGGATAATACGCTCTCGGTCAGCATATCTTTCTGTCCGGGCTTTGATTCCACCCCGAACCGGGATCGGCAAACAGTTCCGCCCTATTTGCGGTATCCACCCCATCGCTCTTTAGCAGGCAGGCTTTTTTTACAACTTCAACCCAAAAACGAAAAAACCTTACATATCATTGATACATAAGGTTTTTGCTCTTTATTGCCGCCTCTTTTCAAAGGCTCCGGGAGCGGAAAACGAGACTCGAACTCGCGACCCCAACCTTGGCAAGGTTGTGCTCTACCAACTGAGCTATTTCCGCAATATGTTTTTCGGCCTGCGAAAAGGCTTTCACCCCTCCTTCCGGCATCCGAAACTCGCGTTTCGGGATTGCAAATATAAACTGAAAAATTTATTCTGCAAAATTTTCCGGCGAATTTTGTCGCAAAACGATGTCCCCGGCCTTCGGAAAAGCCGGGGACACCCGTATGGGAAACCCTTATATC
>PPYE01031695.1_pt1 | contig 13672 bp, 9 predicted proteins | sample 1559881 | NCBI WGS metagenome assembly PPYE01 (sample SAMN08240022, study PRJNA423297) | Human gut metagenome, whole genome shotgun sequencing project.
GATGCGGCTTCGGAGCGTGTTTAAGATGCGGACGAGCATCTTAAATACAGCGACTACAGAGCAGATGGGATAGGGGATATTTTCTTTTTTCGTCTATACTAAATTTACAAATCAGGATTTAATTTTTAATATTGGTAAATATAAGATGTATGGTATAATAAAGTGAAATGTATAAAAATAAAAAAACTCGCCTAAGCGAGTTTAGTCCACAACCGCGTGGAACCCCGAAGGGTGACTACGAAAATTCGTTATTTGAACATGTAGTGTATCTCATATGGTAATCTATTGAGATATATCTATTATAGGGGGAGTAAAGTCTTTTGTCAAGAAGGGAGAAAGGTACAAATGAGTAAAAAATATTATTTAGGATTGGATATTGGAACGAATTCTGTAGGATGGGCTGTGACAGATGAAAATTATAATCTTTGTAAATATGCTGGTAAGCGGATGTGGGGAATTCGTTTATTTGAAGGTGGAGAAACAGCAGAGCAGCGAAGAATAAGTCGTTCGAATCGTCGTAGGCTTTCCAGAAAGAAACAGAGAATTGATTTGTTACAGGAGTTATTTGCAGAAGAAATTGCAAAAATGGACCCTACATTTTTTATTCGATTAAATGAAAGTAGATTACATTTAGAAGACAAGTCTACAGGAGAGAAATTTCCGTTATTTACAGATAAAGATTATACAGATATTCAACATTATAAAGAGTATCCAACGATATATCATTTAAGAAAGGAATTAATAGAAAATTCTAAAGTACATGATGTACGTCTGGTATATTTGGCATGTCATCATATATTGAAAAATAGAGGACATTTTTTAATTAATGGAAGCTTTAGTGATGTGAAAAAATTATCATCTGTTTGTGAAAGTATGTTAAATTCATTTAATGGGATTTCTAAATATCAACTTGAGATAAATGATATAGAGAGATTAGAAGAAATTTTGAGCGATAGGAAAAAACAAAAATCTGTGAAAGCGAAAGAACTTATTCAAATATTTGAATGTGGACCATGTGAAGATAAAACGGATGAGAAAACTTGTAAAGCGATCGTTTCTAATTTGTGTAAATGGTTGACTGGATTAAAAGGAAATATAAATAGTATTTTTGATATGCAATTTGAAGAAATAGATACAAGTAGTTTTTCATTTACAGAGCCTAAATATGAAGATACAATTAGTGCAGCTTTGGAAGAAAAATATCCAGATTATGCAGATGTGATACAAAAGATAAAGGCGGTGTATGATTGGAGTGTCTTAGTTGAGATTATGGCAGGAGAGGATTATCTGTCCTTTGCAAAAGTTAATGCATATAACAAACACAAGGAAAATTTATGTATTTTAAAAGAAGTTATTAGAAAATACTGCGACTCCGAAATGTATCATAAATTTTTTAATGGCTTCGATGAAAAGAATGGTTATGGAAATTATATTGGTTCTATTTATAAAAATGGACATAGCTATGCGATGAAAAAATGTAGTACAGAAGATTTTTATAAGACATTAGGGAAAATTCTGGATAAAATACAGCCAGAGAAAGAAGACGAGAATATATTAGAAGAATTAAAAGTTGAAGTGAAAAATCAAACCTTGTTACCATTGGCGAGAACAACGGCTAATGGAACGATTCCAAATCAGGTACATATTCAGGAATTGAAAGCAATTTTAGATAATGCTAAGAAGTATTTGCCATTTTTGAATGAAGAAGATGAATATGGGACAGTAGCAGAGAAAATTCTAAGTATTGCAAAATTTAGAATCCCATATTATGTAGGACCTCTTAGTACACGTCATAAAGAACAGGGAGCTAATTCATGGATTGTTCGTAAGCAAGAGGGAAGGATTTATCCATGGAACTTTGAAGAAATGGTAGATTTGGAGCAGTCCAATAAAGAATTTATTCAGCGTATGACAAATAAATGTACCTATCTTATTGGAGAAGATGTTTTACCGAAAAATTCGTTATTATATTCGAAATATATGGTATTAAATGAACTGAATAATTTAAGAATTCGCGGAAATAAGATTTCTGTAAATTTAAAGCAGGAACTTTATAAAGAATTATTTTGTACAAAAGCAAAAGTTACCGGGAAAGGACTTTTTAATTATCTAAAGAAAGAGGATGAAGAGTTAACGTTAGAAGATATTAGCGGCTTTGATATAGATTTCAAATCTTCATTAACTTCATATTTGGATTTCAAAAAACAAATTTTAGGAGAAGAGATAGAGAAAGATAAATATAAGGATATAGTAGAAAATATTATCAAGTGGAAAACGATTTATGACGATGATTCCAAAATGATGAAAAAAATGATAGAGCGGGAATATCCAAATGTATTTAGTAAGGATAAGATAAAGAAAATCTGTCGTTTTAAATATAGTGGGTGGGGAAATTTTTCTCTTAGTTTCTTGAATGGGATTCGTGGAGCGGATAGGGAAACAGGAGAACGCTTTACAATTATAGAAGCTTTATGGAAGACAAATTACAATATTACACAGCTTTTAAGCAAGCAGTTTACATTTAAAGAAGAAATAGATTCCATTAATGCAGATAAAGTAGGGAAAATTGATAAAGTTAGTTATGACAATACGGTAAAAGATTTGATTGTGTCTCCAGCTAATAAACGTGCGATATGGCAGACAGTTCAGATTACAGAAGAAATTAAAAAAGTCATGAAATGTGAGCCAGAAAGAATCTTTATTGAAATGGCACGAGGAGGAGAAAAAGAGAAAAAGCGAACAGTTTCCAGAAAGGCAAGATTATTAGAGTTGTATGCAGCTTGCCAAGATGATGTTCGGGACTGGACAAAAGAAATTGAAGACAGAGAGGAACGAGAGTTTAACAGTAAGAAACTTTATTTGTATTATACGCAGATGGGACGTTGTATGTATTCTGGTGAAGAAATTGATATAGATGAATTGATGCAAAAAAACTCTAAATGGGACATTGACCATATTTATCCACAATCGAAAATTAAAGATGATAGCCTTGATAATATGGTTTTAGCGAAGAAGGTGATAAATAATAGTAAACAGAATAAATTATTGTCATCAGATATTCGCATAAAAATGAAAAAATATTGGAATGCGTTGTACAAAGGTAATTTCATATCTAAAAAGAAATACGACCGTTTAACCCGAACAGAAGATTTCACTAATGAAGAGCTGTCAGGATTTATTGAAAGACAAATAGTAGAAACAAGGCAATCATCAAAAGCGGTAGCAGAATTATTGAATCGTTTATATGAACATTCCGAAATTGTTTATGTGAAAGCAGGTTTAGTTTCAGATTTTCGACATGATAATAAAATGCTAAAATCTAGAAGGATTAATGATTATCATCATGCGAAAGATGCATTTTTAAATATCGTAGTTGGAAATGTTTACAATGCGAAATTCACATCAAATCCTAGAAAGTGGATTAAAGAAAATAGAGGTACGAATTACAGCATTCGAAGAGTATTTGATTATAATGTAAAACGTGGGAATACGGTTGTCTGGCAGGGAGTAAAAGATGGTGGGCACAGTATTGATGCAATCAGAAAGACAATGGCTCGAAATGATATTTTATATACAGAATATACTTATTGTGACAAAGGAGAACTCTTTAATGCAACGCTGGTTAAGAAAGGAAATGATAAGGCAATCAATTTAAAGAAAGCCCTTGATTCAGTAAAATATGGTGGATATAACAGTCCGAAAACATCGGCATTTGCATTTATAGAGTTTGATGGTAAAAAGAAAGAACGGAAAAATCACATTGTAGAAATTCCTGTGTATATTGTTAATATAGCAAGTAGACAGTCAGATACAATTAAAGAATATTTAGAACAGAAAAAAGGATATACAAATGTTATTGTAAAGAAATATCCAATTAAAAAGAATGCATTGATAAAGATAGATGGATATTTGGCGAGGTTAAGGGGAGCGAATGAAACAGATATATTATTAAAAAATGCTGTACAATTAATTTTAAATGATAAATACTATGAAATAATAAGACGAGTAGAAAAATATTTAGAGTACAATGTACAGTATGAAGCAAAATCTATGTTTGAAGGCTTTGACCATACAGATTTAAATAGTTTATATGACGAATTAACATCAAAATTAGGAACGAGTATATATAAAAAAAGACCGGCAAATCAGCTAAATGCTTTAGAAAAGGGGAAAGAAAAATTCAAGAACATACAAACATTAAGAGAAAAGGCTCAGATAATCAAAGAAATGCTTATAATGTACAGATGTGATGCAGCAACGGTAGCAAATCTTAAGGCAATTGGAGGATCAGCAAATGCTGGAAGCATGAAAATAAAAAAGAATACATTAACCTCCCGAAGCTTAGTGCTGGTAAATCAATCTATTACAGGTTTGTTTGAAACAGAAGAGGAATTGGTATGAGTTGGAGAACGGTGGTTGTTACGGGTAATGCAAAACTAGATTATAAGATGGATTATTTGGTAGTCCGAAAAGCAGAGACAATCACACGCATATTTATAGGAGAAATTGGTCTGTTGATTATTGAGTCAACAGCCGTTTCTCTAACGACAATGTTGTTAAGCGAATTAATAAAGCATAAAATAAAAGTGGTATTTTGTGATGAAAAACATAATCCGCAATCTGAATTAATATCATATTACGGCAGTCATGATACTAGTGCCAAAATAAGGACTCAGATACAATGGACACGAGAAGTAAAAGAAAACGTATGGACAGAAATTGTAGCTGAAAAGGTAAAGCAGCAAAGTGAACATTTGAAGAAATATGAATTGAAAGTTCCTGCAGATATGTTAAAACAATATATTGAAGAAATGGAATTGGGTGATAAAACAAACAGAGAGGGACATGCAGCAAAGGTTTATTTTAATGCTTTATTTGGAATGGACTTTTCTAGAAGTAAGGATTGTGCGATAAACGCAGCATTAAATTACGGATATGGAATTTTATTATCCTGTTTTAACAGAGAAGTGATTGCAAATGGATATATTACCCAGTTGGGATTGTTTCATAACAATATGTTTAATCAATTTAATTTATCTTCTGATCTAATGGAACCGTTTCGTATTCTTGTTGACCGTATTGTAGTAAAGAATAAGCCAGAGAAATTTGATTCAGAAGAAAAAATGAATTTTATATATATGTTAGAAGACGAAGTAATGATTGATGGAAAACATCAGTATATCAGTAATGCCATAAAAATATATTGTAAAAGTATTTTTGATGCATTAAATGAAAATGATGTTTCTTTAATTAAATTTTATGAAGTGATATGAGTTATAGATTTATGAGAGTGATTGTGTTTTTTGATTTGCCGACACTTACTTTAGAAGATAAAAAAGAATATCGGAATTTTAGAAAGTTTCTTTTAAAAAGAGGTTTTGCTATGATGCAGGAAAGTGTGTATAGCAAGTTGGCATTAAATACGACGGTAGCGAATGGTATTGTAGCAAGTGTAAAAGAACATAAACCGAAAGACGGACTTGTACAAATGCTTGTTATTACTGAAAAACAATATTCCAAAATGGAATATGTAGTTGGAGAAAAAGGCTCTACGATTATTGATTCAGACCAGAGGACGATTATATTATGATATTTGTTAGTCATCAAAATGGAATAGAAAGTAATTTGATAACAGAAAGAATAAATGCACTTATTTTAGAAGATTCGGAAGAATATACTTATTTAGTTGAAATTTTATGGAATCAAATTCATAAAATAGAGGAAAAATTACTTTTCTATGGAAAAGAAAATGAATTACTTGATATGAGTAAGCGATGTGATATTATTTTTTCTCCAAGAGATTTGAGTTTTCAAAATTCTAAAATCTCCAAAAAGTTATTTGCTTATCTTACAGAGCAAATACAAATGAGTGGATTAAATGATGAAATCATAAAAAATCATGCAGAATTATTACAACTTATGGACGAAGTAAAAAATATTTCGGAATATACTATTTGCATAGAGGAAGAATACAGTCTTTCTGATATTTTAAAAAATGTAGGAATAAAATTAGTAGATCCAGAGGGGAGTTTCTGTGAGAAGTTAATAGATTATGCCAAAATAAATTATGATTTCTTAAAAATTGATGTATTATTTCTGGTGGGATGTAAGGCTTATTTAAAGGAAAGTGATTATTATCATTTAGAAAAATGGACAGAATATCAGAGTATTACGATAGTGCTTATAGAAGATGATGATAACAGATTGCCATTAGGCATAAATAAGTATATAATTGATAAAGATAAGTGTGTTATACACTAAGCCATATGGAAATATAACGTGCCTCGTAGTGGCATGACTTAAAAATTGAGGTTTGAGAGTAGTGTAAATTCATATGGTAGAAAAACACAGCAATACATAGGAAACAGTGATTTTGGTTTGAGAGTAGTGTAAATTCATATGGTAGAAAAACGAATCTCCCTGTGAATCCGCATCAACTAAGGTTTGAGAGTAGTGTAAATTCATACTTTAACCAACTGACCCCATTGCTGCAAATGATAGTCAGCAGCAACCGCTGTAGTAATAGAACTCATAGGAAATGCCTCCTAACCAGTCCTAAAAGTTGAGTACTGAACTTTTAAGACGTTTAATAATCATAGGACTATTATGGCACTGGTTGGAGGTAAAATCCAGATACGGACTATTTACCACTTACGTTCCCAACTGCCGATTTGCACAGTCAGAAAAAAGAAACTATCCCCTATCCCAGATGCGGCTTCGGAGCGTGTTTAAGATGCGGACGAGCATCTTAAATACAGCGACTACAGAGCAGACTTTCACATTGACTTCCTGTCCAACTTTTAATACTTCTGCTGGAGACTCGATACGTTTCTGTGCAATCTGGGAAATGTGTACCAGACCGGAAATATCATCGCCAAGGTCAATGAATGCACCATAAGGCATCAGAGATTCTACTTTACCGGTAAGAACAGCACCAGCTTCGATTGCGTTGATACGCTGTTCTTTTTCTGCACGCTTTTTGTCGTAAAGGACTTCTTTTACAGATAATACAAGACGGTTCTTCTCAGGATCGGCTGTGATAACCTTTGCTTCTACCGTTTTTCCGAGGTATGGGTTTGTATCTTCTACATAACCAATCTCAAGATGAGAAGCAGGGATGAATCCGCGGAGTCCATCTACATAAACAATAACTCCTTTATTCACGATACCGCCGATTTTTAAGGAGAGAACAGTGCCATCTTCTAAATACTGCTGAACTTTATCCCAGGCATTAAATCCAGTTTCTTCTTCAGGAGCCTCGCCTTCATTCTCTACAACGTTGAGAGTTTTTAGGGACTCATCAATTTCTTTTTCAAAATCTGCCATTGATTCACTCATGATAATATCCTCTTTTCTTAAAAATAAATTACTAATCAGTTAGTTTCTTAAAAAGTATTATAACATAAGTTTGAAGTCTTTGACAAAGAAAATAGATTCGATATATAATTATACATTAGATGTGCCCCAACCGGTGCTATAGGGGGCTTAAGAATTCTGTGACATTCTTGGATTAGAAGAAAGAGAATTTTAAAAAATATGTTAAAGGTAAAAATAAAAACAGGGAATAGAGGGTGAAAAAGTGGATAAAAAGTTAACGATTAATGATATAGCAAAAATGTCTGGGGTGGCGAAAAGTACGGTGTCGAGATATTTAAACGGTGGAAGTGTCAGACCGTCTACGGGACAGAAGATAAAGAAGATTATTGAAGAAAATAATTATGAGCCGAATGTTTTTGCAAGGTTGAAGGCAAAGGAAAGCCGGGTAATTGGGCTGACAGTTCCAGGTTTTGATTCCGTAACAACGCCAAGACTTGTGGAAGTAATCGTGGAATATCTTAAGAAGAATGATTATACGCCTCTTATTATGCATACGGGAAATAAAATAGCAGAGGAAATCAGAAGTATTGAGCGATTAAAAAATATGAATGTAGATGGGATTATGGTTCTTGCGACTGGCAGTACGAAGGAATATGAGGAAGTTGTAGAAAAACTGCAGATTCCTATTTTGTTTCTTGGACAACGTTTTCCGGGAGCGAATTCAATTATAAATGATGATTATAATGCCGGATATAAAATTGGAGAATATATTGGAAAAAGAGATTTTGAAGAAGTTTATCTGTTATGGGTTTCTAAAGAGGATCCGGCAGTAGGAGGCGAACGCCAAAGAGGTGTGATTGATGGACTTTTTTCCTGTGGAAAGGAACCAACAGAAGTGATCGAGACAAGCTTTTTTTATGAAGATGCGGTCCATAATGTAGAGAAACTTACAGAAAAATTAAAGAAACCGGCTGCTCTTATCTGTGCGACGGACAGAATTGCACAGGGAGCTTATAAAGTTTTATATGAAAAAGAGATTGCAATACCGGATGAGGTCTCTGTTGTTGGATTTGGTGATTACGAAACTGGAGAATTAATGCGGCCACCGTTAACTACAGTGAAGTTTGACTGGAGAAATTGGGGGGAAAGCAGTGCAGAAACAATGCTTCAGATGATACAGCAAAAGCCGGTTAGTACGATACAGGTTAATCCCTATGAATTTATTGAACGAAAGAGTGTGAGATGAAGTTTTCCTTTGCTGTAGGCAAGGGAGAAACTTTCACAGAATAAATAAATCTATAAATAAATAATCTATAAATGAAAAATCTATATTTGTGACTTTAGTTACAGCAGGTTGAGTGTTTGCTTAGGTGCTTGCATCAAACCATTGTTTCGAGGGCACAAATATAGATTGTTTTATTTTTGGAAGGTTGATTTTAGTTAGGAAAATAAAATCAACCTTCATATTGGAAAGAGTTTATTAGAAATCGTAAAAAAAGATTGTGCATATTGAACAAATTTTAAGGCGATTTTTTGGTACCGGTTCCGAAAATGAAAAAATAGATAATTTAATGTTGACATGAAAGATTAAGGTGATATAATGAAACACGAAAACAGAACCGGTTCCAAAATAAAAATGAGGAGAGTAAAAATGATAAATAGGAATGAATATCTGGAAATATCAAAACAGATAGTTGCGTGTATTGGCGGAATGGAAAATATTCAGGGAACAGCACATTGCGCGACAAGACTTCGCATTGTGTTACAGGATAACAGCCTTGCGAATATTGAAAAATTAGAAGAGATTCATAAAGTAAAAGGTGCATTTATTGCAGGAAATCAGCTCCAGTTGATTTTTGGAGCAGGTGTTGTAAATGATGTGTATGATGTTTTTGCAGAGTACACGCATACGCAGAATATGTCATTAGGTGATCTGAAGGAGCAGAGTAATAAGAAACAGAATCCGGTACAGGCAGTTATTAAGTCACTTTCTGATGTATTTATTGGAATTATGCCGGCACTTCTTGCCGCAGCCCTTCTTATGGGAATTACAAGTGTTTTAGGTGGAATGGAAGTTGTAAAGACACATGATACCTTATATGCGATTAACCGATTAGTCAGTCTTGCAGCGACTGGTATTTTTGCAATCCTGCCAATGGCAGTCTGCTATTCTGCTGTAAAGAGATTTGGTGGTAATCCTGTTCTTGGTATGGTAGTAGGAGCAATTATGCTTGATTCTTCCCTTGCAAATGCTTATCAGGCAGCGCAGGGAGCTGTTGATCCGGAAATCATCCGTTTATTTGGATTAAAGATTGAAATGGTAGGTTTCCAGGGTGGAATTATTATCGCACTCATGATGGGATGGGTAGTAGCAAAACTTGATAATTTCTTTAATCGTAAGATTCCTGATGTTGTAAAGTTATTAGTTGCACCAATGCTTACCGTATTTATTTCAACCGTTTTATTATTTACGATCGTAGGTCCTGTAGGAAGAATTCTTTCTAATGGAATCACAGATGGTCTTGTATGGAGTACAAACCATCTTGGCGCATTTGGTTATGCATTATTTGCCGGAATTCAGCAGATTGTCGTTATCACAGGACTTCATCATATTATTGGAGCGGTAGAGGCACAGCTTATCGCTGCTACAGGAACAAACTTCTTAAATCCATTGATGTCAGTTGCGCTTATGGGACAGGGTGGCGCTGTTCTGGGCTATCTTGCATTAAACTGGAAGAATGTTAAGGCAAGAGAAATTTGTATTCCAAGTTTTGCTTCCACATTATTTGGTATCAGTGAGCCGGCAATCTTTGGTGTAAACCTTCGTTATCGTTTCCCTCTGATTGGAGGATGTATCGGTGGAGCTGCTGCTGGCGTATATGTATATTTCTCAAAATTAACTGCACTTGGTTTCGGTACGACAGCACTTCCGGGAATGGCAATCGCAAACCCTGCAAATCATGGATACATTAATTATATCGTTGCACATGTTATTGCACTTGCTATCGGGTTTGTTGCTACAGCGATAATCGGAAAAATGTGGACAACAGTAAATAAGGCAGAAACTATTGAGGAAGAAACAAACAGCACAGATGACGGAAAAAAAGCAGAAGCAAAAGATGTTGTGGAAAGTATTTTCTATGCACCGGCAGAAGGTGAAGTAAAGCCTATTTCAGAATCTTCTGACCAGACATTTTCTAAAAAAATCTTAGGCGATGGTGTAGTTGTTTTTCCGGAAAATGGATTTGTGATGTCACCTTGTAATGCAAAGGTAAAACTCGTATATCCTACAGGTCATGCCGTAGGACTTGAGACAGAAGATGGAACAGTAATTCTTATTCATTGCGGAATTGATACCGTAAATATGAAGGGAGAAGGCTTTGAAGTCTTTGTAAAAGAAGGTCAGCAGGTGGCAGCAGGAGATATGCTTGTGAAGTTTGATAAAGAATTGGTAGAATCCAAAGGATATTCTTCCGAAATTCTAGTAGTCTTTACAGAAGTTCCGACAGGAAATGTGCTTAAAATTAACGAGCAGATTCCGGCAGACAGAGTCATTGCTGAAATTGAAAAATAAATGAGTCAGATGTGAGATGATTCCCATATCTGATATAGCCTCAGGCAGGATTGCATGACGCACATCTCACAGCAAGAATGCCGAGGTATTCTTGAAAGAAACAGATAGGTGAATGAATGAATAAAGAGATATATTTAGAAGAATATCCCAAACATAAAAATATGCGGGAAAATGTAAAACGTGATAAGAACCGATTGCATTTTCACATGATGCCACCGACAGGCTGGATGAATGACCCAAATGGACTGTGTCAGTTTCATGGAATAAATCATATTTATTTTCAATACACCCCGTTTCTTGCAGGCTGGGGAACGAAGCTTTGGGGACACTATACAACGCAGGACTGGATTCATTACGAGGAGGAGGAACCATTCCTCTTTCCAGATACTAAATGGGACAGAGATGGCGTATACAGTGGTTCTGCCATTGTAAAAGAAGATGGGATTCACTTCTTTTATACGGGAAATGTAAAGCTTTATGACAAAGAATATGATTACATCATGAATGGAAGAGAGCAGAATACGATGCATCTTTTCAGTCCGGATGGAAAACATATCACATATAAGGAAATGGTAATGACAAACGATGATTATCCTTCCAATATGTCAAAGCATGTAAGAGATCCAAAAGTCTACGAAAAAGACGGAACGTACTACATGATTCAGGGCGGACGAGATGAAAAAGACAGAGGCTGTGCACTTCTTTTCCAGTCAGCAGATTTAAAAAACTGGAAGTGGTATGATACCATTTATCCGGAAAAAACATTTGGTTATATGTGGGAATGTCCAGACCTGTTTGAAATCGATGGACAGCAGATCATGACCTGCTGCCCACAAGGAGTAGAGCAGAAAGGATATGATTATCAAAATGTGTACCAATGTGGATATTTTCCGGTGAACTTTGACTTAGTAAATAAAAAATATGAGTTCGGAACATTTGTTGAATTTGATAAAGGATTTGACATTTATGCGACACAGACATTTCAAGATGAACAGGGCAGACGTATTTTAATTGGATGGATGGGAATTCCGGATGCAGAATATGACAATGATGCTACCGTTTCCTATGACTGGATTCATGCTCTCACTATGCCAAGAGAACTTTCTTTTAAAGACGGAAAGCTGCTGCAGAAGCCATTAAAAGAAATGCAGGAATTACGTAAAAATGAATTCCATTGTGCGTTGTCGGAATTTACGCAGTGGGAGCCGGAAGATAGCTGCTTTGAGCTTCATATAGATTTTGAAGAAAAAGCAGAGAAAGTAGAAAAAGTAGAAATAGTAGAAATAATAGAAAAAGAACGTGGGCAGCAAAGTCGCTCGATGAAGCTGCAGCTTCGAGAAGATGTTATTCTATCTCTGGAAGAAGGGATTCTCCGTTTAAATATGGGCAAAAGTGGACGGGGAAGAAAAGAGAGAACTGCGAAGGTAGAGAAGTTGAGAAATCTCACAATCTTCTCAGATACTTCTGCAATAGAAATTTTTATTAATGATGGAGAAACAGTTATGACAACTCGTGTTTATAGCGAGAATTTAAAACAGAAAGTTACTTTCCTCTCAAAAGAAAATACGGGAAGTGTAACAGGATATGAGCTGGGAAGTTTTATTGTTCACCATCACGAAGAAGTATAGTATCTAGACAGTATTGGAAGGAAAGGTAAAAAGAAAGATGGAAGAAAATAAGAAAACGATAGATGTGACAGCGTTAGGCGAACTGCTTGTAGACTTTACTATGAATGGGCAGAGCGAACAGGGCAATCCATTATTTGAAGCCTGTCCGGGCGGTGCACCATGTAATGTACTTGCATTTCTTCAGAAAATGGAGAAAAAAACAGCATTCATCGGAAAAGTAGGAAATGATCAGTTCGGAAAAATGTTAAAAGAAACGATCGAAGAAACCGGAATTCATGCTTCCAATCTCATATTTGATAATCAGGTAAATACGACCTTAGCATTTGTACATACTTTTAAAAATGGGGACAGAGACTTTTCTTTTTATCGAAATCCTGGAGCTGACATGATGCTTACAGCCGCAGAAGTAAACGAAGAAACAATAAAACAATCAAAAATATTCCATTTTGGCACGTTATCAATGACGGCAGAAGGCGTGCGGGAAGCTACCAAAAAGGCAGTAAAAACAGCAAAAGAAAATGGCTGTCTTATCTCCTTTGACCCCAACCTTCGCCCACCATTATGGGAGTCATTAGAACTTGCCAGAAAGCAGATGGAATATGGATTTGCCAACTGCGATATTTTAAAAATATCCGACAACGAAATTCAATTTGTCTCTGGCAAAGAAGATTACGATGAAGGAATACAGTACCTGATAGATAAATATAATATTCCGCTCATACTCCTTACAATGGGAGCAGACGGAAGCCGGGCTTATTGTAAAGGGCAAAAAGTAGAGCAGGCCGGATTTGAAGTTGATACCATAGAAACAACAGGTGCCGGAGATACTTTCTGCGGCAGTGCATTAAACTATATCTTAGAACATGACTTACAAAACCTCTCCGAAACAGAACTTGCAGAAATGTTAAAGATCAGTAATGCTGCTGCCGCACTTGTAACAACAAAAAAAGGAGCATTAAAATCAATGCCGGAAAAAGAAGAAATTAACTATTTGATTCATTAGAGGAAAACAGACGAAAAAAGAAATAATACCATATCCCATCTGCTCTGTAGTCGCTGTGTTTAAGATGCTTGTCCGCATCTTAAACACGCTCCGAAGCCGCATCTGGGATATGGTATTATTTCTTTTTTCTGTGTGTTGGCTCCAGAAGGA
>PPYE01338733.1_pt1 | contig 13672 bp, 17 predicted proteins | sample 1559881 | NCBI WGS metagenome assembly PPYE01 (sample SAMN08240022, study PRJNA423297) | Human gut metagenome, whole genome shotgun sequencing project.
ACAAAACTATGGTATTCAAGTACATTATCACTTTATGAAGCATTAGAAAAAGAGAAAACAGAACAGAAGAAAGTACAAAAGGACAATCCAAAGATATTGCTTTTTCAAATGTTTTGTGCTGAAAATTACAGGGAAACTAAAAATATAAGTGCTAAAGAAACTCTTTTGCTGTTTTCCAATCATGGCGTTTTTGAATTTCTATATGAAAATTTTGAAATGCTGCACACACAAGATACAGAGTATATATTAGATACTATAATAACTTATATCAATAAAAAGGCATGAAACTATATCACGGCTCAACAGTTACCGTCAAATCCCCTAATATACAGAAAGGGCGTAAAGCTACTGACTTTGGAAAAGGATTCTATACGACAACTAATTTTGAACAGGCTAAGAAGTGGGCAATACTCAAAAGAAATCGGGAACATGGTAAAAAAGCGGTCGTTTCAGTTTATGAAGTCCCCGATAATATTCTTGATAGAGAGTTTTCAGTCCTTCGATTTGATGGGGCTACAAAAGAGTGGCTGGAGTTTGTAGTTAATAACCGCAGAGGAAAAGGAAAAAACAGCTATGATTTAATAATGGGACCCGTTGCCAATGACCAGTTATATGCAACAATCCGGCTTTATGAACAAGGTGTTGTTACGGCTGATGCAGCGATTGAAATGCTAAAGACCCATAAGCTTTTTAACCAACTTTCATTTCATACAGTGAAAGTTATTCCATTATTAAAATTCACAGAATCTATTGAAGTATAAATCATAAAACTATAATGAACCATGAATAAAGAAATGAGCTTGGATGTTGCGCTCGACATTATCGGGACACTCCGCATGATGAAGATAGATGAAATATCAGAAGAGAAGGATGAAAACAGAAAAAAAATACTGCAAAAAGAACTTTCTGTTCTCAACACAGAAGAAAAAATAGCAAATGGATTGTTGCAGTTTGAAGTTTCTGAAAATGTGCGCTTATCAGTCATGGATAAGATACAAAACTATTACGCACCTAAATTGAAAGCATATTATGCAACGCTATGAAGTAGAAGCCATCTTTGAACAAAAAAAAGATGGCTTATTTGAGGACATCAATATATCATCACAAAAGCCTATTGCTATAATCTTAGGTGGACAACCAGCTTGCGGAAAAAGCACTCTTATAAATGTTGCAAAGAAAGACCATCCTAACTTAGATTTTCTCACTGTTAATGGTGACCTTTACAGACAGTTTCACCCCAATAAGGAACTAATAAAAGACCCTATTAAATACCCCATTGAAACCCAGATTTTTTCTAGCGTTTTTACAGAAAAAGGACAAGGACGATTAGCCGATATTGATTCACATAACAAAGCCGTAAATGGACTAATGAAATCTGCAAATCAATTATACAGTGATAAGGCTGTAGATAAGATTTCTATCCACACCTACTTAGCGAAAGAAAGAATTAAAGATTTCAATCTAGTAAATGGTGAATGGAGTTGCAAAAGTATGCCATCTATTTTTATAGATGAAAGTCGTTCAAAACAGATGAAGAATAAAGAAATACTTAACACTAACATTCAAAGAGGAAAAGAGCTTATTGAATCCGTAACGAATCCTGAAGTAAAAAAAGGAATGAAAGAAGCTCTGTCACAACTTCAATCTTCACTAGAAAAAGTTCAAAGACAAGAAAAAGGATTAAAAAAAGGTTTCTTCTGATTCTTCCAAAAAGAGAGGACTGGCTTTTCCAATCCTCTTTTTCTATTTATTTGCGTCTTAACTCATTATCTATTTGCTGTGAAATTTGTCCTTTAACGGTTCTGATTACCTCATTAATATAATCAAGAATTGGCTTAGGGTCTATAGTTTTATCTTTGTATTCCATTTGAAAATGTAAGTGTTCTCCTGTGCTGCGCCCGGTACTTCCACTAATGCCTATTGGTTGCCCAGCTTCAACAGCTTGTTTCGCATTTACAAGCACACTGTATAAATGCCCATAGATAGAAGTAAAATCACCATGACGCACTTCTACATAATTGCCCAACCCTTTATTTTTTCCTGTTTTTACAACCATTCCCGGCATTATCGAATAAACATAGTCGTTGTTGCCTTTAAGGTCTATCCCTCTATGATTTGCTATTTTTCCAGTAAATGGGTCTTTTCTTTTACCATAATGGGAAGTTATCACCATTGAATCAATGGGCAAAGATAAATACCTTCTTTGCTTCCAGTATGCAAGTCGTTCTGTAGTCAAAGCATCATTGACGACAACAGCCTTTTCTTTTTCTTCTATCAATTTATTTTCTGTCGTTGCTAATACAGGTTCCGCTTTAGGAATATCCTTTTTCTGTAATACCGTATTAAACTGACAGTAGCCATTCACTGAAAAAAACAATGAATAAGTAAAAAACATGATAAATTTATTCTTCATATTGATATTTTTATTACTTTTGAGCAAAAATATACATTACATGGATAAAAAGCAAGCTATTTTTAATGAAAATGATATTCCATATAAAGAATTAGAACTAATAGGAATATCAAAAAAACAGATATGGTCTTTGGATAAGGCAAATATCACAGCTCTATTATCTGGAAAGAGAACCAGTTTACTAGACCTTTCTTTTCACGATAATAATGGAGAAGAAATAAGTATGAAAGGAAAAATAAGTTTGTACTGGAAAGATAGCAACAATGCTGGCGTTAAAGTTCATCCAGTCAGACCAGAAATAATGAATGATATAAACCTTAAACCAAAGGAGTTAGAACGACTTCAAGATAACGAGATAATAACAAAAACTATTAACAATGAAAAATATCTCGTACAATTAGACCCTGAAACAAACGAATTGCTTAAAACAAAAATCAAAAGTATTTCAATACCTTCAAACATAAAAGGTGTTGAGCTGGATAAGCAACAAAAGGAAACTCTAAAATCAGGTAAGGAATTAATTTTGAATGTTGACAAAGAAAAAATTGCCATAAGATTAGATTTAAATAATCCAAGAGGAATAAAATTCCTAGACTTCGAGCAGAAACAGAAAATAGCTTATGACCGGCATAACCCACAAATTATAGGAACTATTCATACTGATAAAAACAGAAATGAATATATAGAATACATGAAAGGACAAAAAACAACACTTGGAAATGAATCGCAATCTAAAGTAGAACATAAATTCAAATTATAAAATGGAAGAAAAGAAAAAATTTGAAGCTTTGCAATATAGTTATGAAAATGCCGGACAATTCCGAGCAATAGCAGCAATTCTTGGATATTCAGAAGAATATCGGAATGGTGATATTACCTTTTCCAAAGGTAATGAAACATATACTTATCCACTGAATACACTTAAACTTGGCAATTTAGGAGATAATAGAGAATCTTTATTAGAGCAATCTAAAGAAAGAATAATCAGTTTCTTTGATAAAGAACAAGCTAGCAATAATTTCCAAGAATATAGCCAATATTTACGAGAAAACCACAATGTTGCAATTATAAAATGGGATGATATAAAACAAGGTACTAACAAGAATGAAGGATATAAAGACGGATTTACAGTCATTGACCTTGAAAATAAAATTGCATATAAAGGAGAAGACCTTTATCGATATGCTTATGAACAAAACCAAACCCTAGATGGTAAAGGTTCATATGTTGATATAGACTGGAACAAGTTTAATGAAGTAGGAGTTAAACCGGAAAATTTAAGCCCCGAAGATATTGCAAACATCAAAAATGGGAAAAAAACAGGTATGCTAAATTTTTCCATTGAAGATACTCCCGGTAATAGAACACTTCTAGACAATGAAAAAGTGTCTTATAAAACAGAAAATGGAAAACTCCATTTTGAGGGGAAAGCAACAACTCTTAAATATATAACAGCCGAGAATACACCTGAAAATAAATCTAAATTAAAAACCAACGAAATTGATTTCAAAGAAGAAGGTAAACGCATCAAAATTGATGGTATCAATGCTAGAAAACTAGCAATCGCAGCTATTACAGTAGTTTACCCAATCGCTGGGATTGCTATCTTGCTCATTCCTAAACGACAAGAAATAAAAAATGATTTATCCTTTACTAAGGATGAAATAAAAGCCCTAAAAGCTGATAATGTCGTAGTAAAGACTAATTCAAAAGGAGAAAGAACATTGCACCAACGTGACAAAGATACTAATGAGATAGTATCAATAAAAGCAAAAGACATTCATATTCCCCAAAAACTTGGAGGAATAGAGCTTACTCCTATGCAGCAAGAAAATCTCAAAAATGGAAAAGAAATTACCATTGTAAACGAGGAACTAAACAAAGCTGCAAAAGTAAAACTAGATTTGAATGCCAGAAATGGATTATCAATCAAAGATGCAAATACTATAGAAATTAAAGCGACTGAAAAGAAAGAACAAACAATAGGGAAAGAAAGATATATATCTGATAAAGAAAGATTAGAGTTTGTAGCCCAAAAAGGAGCTAAAGGGATTGATGAAATTTTTAAAGATAAACCCACCGAAATGGCTGCCTTTTTAGAGAAACATAAACTTTCTAAAGATTATGCTTCTTACAAGGAAGTAGAAAAAACATATTCCAGCTCTAGGGAAGCTACTAAACAAACTGTCGGAGAACAAATATCTACCCAAATGGATAAAATAGATAGTTCTATTAAAGCAACAGCGAAGCAAGAAGCATCTATTCTCGGATATGGTAGAACCTACGGAAAAAATAATGATACTCCAACAATGAAACTATAATATTATGCTAACATTTGACGATTATAAGGCTAAAATATCCATCATTCAAATACTTGAAGATTTAGGATATAAACAAGACATTAGCAAAGGAAAGGTTTCGCCTGTTTTTAAACTGACAGACGGAGCAGGTAACAAGTTGGATGAAATCATCATCAAGAATCCTCATAGTGTACAAGAACACTACTATGATAGGAATTATAAAGGTGGAGATTTAATTCAGTTCATCAAAAATCATATTAACGACTTCCCACAATTCCAACATCAAAATACATTTGTGCGAATCAATATGATTTTAGGACATTACGCAAATGAGCCTTATAGTCCTAAATATGAAGCATTCAAAGTTGTAAAAGCAGAAAACAAATCTTTTGACAGAGATAGATATAAAGAATTTCCTACTACACTCGCTGATTTAAGATTTCTCACAAATGAAAGAAATATAAATCATCAAGTCGTAGAAAAGTTTCTACCATTTATCACAAGGGTTAAAGACTTACAAGGAAACGGCAATTATTATAATATAGGTTTTCCCTATATTAATCCAAAAGATAAAGACAACAAAGTAACAAATTACGAATTAAGAAACTATGGATTCAAAGGAATGGCTGCCGGAGGTGATAAAAGTAACTCGCTTTGGATTGCTGATTTTTGCCCACACCCCCAAATGGCAAAACATATATACTTTGCAGAATCCGCTTTAGATGCTATGAGCTTCTATCAGCTCAATGCTAACAAAATCAAATTAGAAGAAAGTGTTTTTTGTAGTGTAGGAGGGTACATTTCAGTTAATCAAATAAAAAACACTTTATTGCGATACCCACAAGCTAAAGTACATACCTGTTTTGATAATGATTTAAACGGTAATTTGTATGACATTAAAGTGTCTGGAATCATTAGTAATACAGAAATGACAATAAAAGAAAATAAAGATGATGTGCTGTTTAAAACTAAGGGTAGAGAATTCACTATTAACAAAAATGACGTTTCACTAGAAAGTTTTAGGGAAAAAAGCAAAATAATAGCTCCTATGATTTCTCATAAAGCAGAAAAAGCAAAAGATTTCAATGAAATTCTAATGAAACAACATGAACAAAAAAAAAGTATTAAGTTATGAATGATGGAACAAACATAGCTTCTGATGATATTATATTAAAGCCTAAATTCCGATATTGGTTAATGAAGAATTTCCTTTTAATCACATTAGCGATTTTCGTATTCATTTTTAGTAAATATATAAGAGAACATGAATTATTAAAATTTATCAGTGGAACGATATTAGTATTGTTGATATTTATAATTTTCTACAGATATATTTCAATGTTACTTTGTACAAAATGGATTATAACTAGAGAGCAAATAAAAATATATCAAGGAGTGCTTTCAAAAAGGATTAACTACATAGAATTATATCGTGTATATGATTATGAAGAAAAGCAAAGTTTTATCCAGTCTTTAATAAACAACACCAATATCTACATTTATTCTGGCGATAAATCAACACCAGAACTACTGATGAATGGTCTTAAAGCTAATAGTGATATAATTCAAACCATCAGAAATAGAGTAGAAGAACAAAAAAAGAAAAAAGGAATATATGAATTTACAAACAGATAATGATATGAAAAGAGTGCTTTTATTTTTTTCCCTAATGTTACTGTTAGGCAACATAAAAGGACTAGCACAATCTATTGTCATTGACCCGGTAATGATTGGAACATTGGTTTATTCCCATCAGGAGCAACAAGGTGTATTGAAAGACATACAAAGTGAGGAAACAAAAATCCGCAACTTTCAAATTTTAATCCAACAAAAAATGAATCAAATTCAATCCTTACAGGAGAAGACATACAACTATCTTTCTACAGTTAATGCAGTTGTGAAAAATGGAAAAGATATTATTTATGCTTCAACCTTAGCTAGAGACATAGCTAAATACCAATCCGAAGCAGCTAAATATGCAGTTGGAGACCCTAAATTATTAACCATAATTGCAAAAACAGAGTATGAGCTTATCAGTCGAAGTGTAGATTTAATGATATACATAAACAATATAGCATTGCAAGGCGGTGAAAAAAATCTTATGGATAATAAGCAAAGGATAGATTTATGTATTCATGTGGTCAATGAACTTAGACGAATGCGAGGACTTGCATACGCTGTATGCCGACAAATGAAATCCGCTAAAAGGGCTGGAGTACTAAAAACACTTGTACCCGGACAATTTAAATATGTAAATAGTGGGAAACAAAAAGTAGATAATATTTTAAACGGTATTAAATGGATTAGTAAAGGAGGATATTAAATGGATAATGATACAATCAAAGATTTAGGCTTATGCCCTATTTGCCAGAAAGGACACATAATGAAAGGCAGTTTAGGATATTCCTGTAATTACTTCAAAAACATGAATGACAAATGTACATTTAATATTTATCATTCATATTGGGGAAAAGAGATTACAGAAGAAATAGCCAGGCAATTAATAACAACAGGGAAAACAGATATATTTCATGACTTCCATAATAAAAAAGGAGTTCCTTTTTCTGCATATCTGACTATCGAAAATGGAATCGTTATTCCTTCTTTCGTAAATGAAGTATTAGAAACTCCGTGTCCTGTGTGTGGTAGAGAAATTGAAATTTTACTAAATGGATATGCTTGTAAAGGGTATTCACAAAAGGACAAGGACAACAACAGAGTTTGTAACCTCTATATACCCAAAACTATTGCACAAAGAGAAATACCATTGGAAGCAGCAGAAATACTTGCCAGAGGAAAAAAAACACCGTTTATGACTGGATTTAAATCAAGAGAAGGAAATGATTTTTCTTCACGGCTGGTTCTAACAGAGAACTTAGATATTTCTTTTGACAATACATTGTGTAAGTGTCCTAAGTGTGGAGGAAACTTATATATAAACAAAAAAGCCTATAATTGTTCCAACTATAGAAATGAAGCCATAAAATGTGATTTTGTCATTTGGCGTGAAATGTCAGGACGTTCTATAACTCCCGAAGAAGCAATAGAACTTTGCGAGAAAAAAGAAACACCTGTGTTAACTGGATTTCATGATAAAAACGGGCAACCGATGGAAAGAAAGCTTGTACTGAACGATGATTTTAAAATAAAACTAATATGAAAATAGAATTTATAATTTATAGCCATTTTTTTAAAGAGAGAGGAATGAAGGTAAAGGGTGATTGGAATTTTCCGCATCTTCCAAGGATAGGCGAAGAAATTTCACCTCACATTATAATGTTTCAGAATGAATTTACCTATCAAAATTTATTAGAATATCTAACAGATGAAGCTAAAAGTGATTTTAATAAATTCAATGATGGTGATAGCTAGAAATCCGGCAACTGGAGAACCTGTAGAAGTTCCAGAAAAGGAAGTTGTTAAATTTAAGCCGTCCAAAAATATACTAAACATGAAATGGCTATGATAGAAATAAACATCCATATTCCTATAGATGGTGTGAACAATATTTCTATACCAATCCAATTACCTGTAGTTCCAAGGGTTGGAGAAAAGATTTATCTATCTGACAAACAAATAAATAATTTGATAAGTCTATTAGAAGAAGAATATTACCACAATCCACAAACAGAAGAATGGAAAGAATCAATAAGACGGTTCACCAATATTGAGGAAGTAGCATATAATGCTGCAAATGGAACGATACACATTGAATTATCAACTATTTAAAAGAAACAATATGAAAAAGTATTTATCATTAGTAATGATTGGTTTAAGCCTTATGTTGTCTGGATGCAATAAAGACGATAACAACGACCCTGATACTCCACCTACAGGAGATACAGGAAAAGTACGTTATGAAGCTACCGTAAGCGACCCAGAAAATTTCAAACTTCTAATACATTATACAGTAGGAGTAGATATTTCTTCCGAAGCTCCCGAAGAAGCTGCCAAAGAAACTATTGTAGAAAGTCCATTCACATTTGAGCAAGAAGCCAAACAAGGAACATATTTATGGCTATCTGCCTACCCTATACCTAAAGATGAAGAAAACCTTGAAAATTTACAGCTACCTAAGACAGTCGAAGTAAAAATTTTTATTGATGATAAGCTGCATAAGTCTAACAGTGGTGAAAATTATGCAATGGTTCAACATATATTCGGACAAATGGAAGCATATTACCAGATAGCAGTAGAAAAAGGTTGCAATAGCAATTTTTTAGAAGACTTGAAATTAGCTATAGAAGATTTCAAGGCTTTTCAATGTGAGGAACCTGAAAAAGTTAAAATACCCGATTAAATCATGGAAGAAAGCAAAGAATTACAAAAACTATATGGATTCATGCAAGCATTCATTTATATAACTGTTTGCATAGAGATTCTACTATTTGTTCATTTTCCCTTTAGTGAACAAATTATGCCCTTATTATCAAAAATGGCAAAAATTCCTATCTATTCTAATATTCTTTATAGTAAACTATTTACATTCTTTATTATAATGGTTACTTGCATTGGAACACGTTCAAAAAAGGATTTAGAATTAGACCCGACTAAACAAATCATTTTTCCTTTAATCTTTGGATTCATAATGTTCTTTGGAAGTATATGCTTTCTTTTCTTTAAAGAAAAAGGAGAAACTAGTTTAGAATGGTATAATATAGCTTACATTATACTATCAATAATTGGAGCGACATTAATAAATTCAGCTCTAGATAACATTTCCAAACGTATTAAATCAAACTTTATGAAAGATAGATTTAATATAGAGAATGAAAGCTTTGAACAATCTAAAGACAAGGTAGAAACAGAATTCTCTGTCAATATTCCGATGAAGTTTTTCTACAATAGAAAGTGGCATAATGGGTGGCTGAATATATGTAACTGTTTTCGTGGAACTTTCGTAATAGGAACGCCTGGAAGTGGTAAATCTTTTTCTGTTATAAATTCTTTTATAAGACAACATTCAGCTAAAGGATTTGCAGAAGTTGTTTACGACTTCAAATTTCCTGAACTTGCCAAAATTGCATATTATAATTATCAAAAGAACAAGCAATTAGGAAAAATACCAAGTAATTTCAAGTTCAATGTCATTAATTTTTCTGATATTGAATATAGTAGAAGAATAAACCCATTGAAACGAGAATATATAGAAATCCTAGCAGATGCAACAGAAACGGCAGAAGCATTATATGAGAGTTTACAAAAAGGCGACAAAGGAAGTGGAGGTAATAGCGATTTTTTTAAAACATCAGCAGTAAACTTGTTAGCAGCTTCTATTTATTTTTGGTCTAGATACGAGAATGGCAAATATTCAGATTTACCGCATGTACTGGCTTTCCTTAATCAAGAATATGACGTACTTTTTAAAGTCCTCTTTTCCGAACCTGAATTAAAATCACTAGTTTCCCCATTTGAAGCTGCATATAAATCAGGAGCAGTGGACCAATTAGAAGGACAGATGGCAAGTCTAAAAGTACAGTTATCAAGACTCACTACTTTCTACTGCACGTAGCAATAAGGTTTCAATTTGTTTGGGATTACAGGAACTACCGCAATTAGAAGAACAATACGGCAAAGCTACCGCAAAAACTATAACTTCTATTATAGGTAACACTTTATCCGGGCAAGCTAAAGCTCCTGAAACTTTAGATTGGCTACAAAAACTATTTGGAAAAGTTAAGCAAGTAAAAGAAGGTGTTACTATCAGAAGAAACGAAACAACAATTAATATGAATGAACAAATGGATTTTGTTATCCCGGCATCCAAAATATCTTCATTACAAGCTGGTACATTAGTAGGGCAAGTTGCATTAGATTTTGGACAAGAAGATAATTTTCCAACAGCGATGTACCATTGCAAAACCAATTTAGATTTAAAAAAAATTAAGAAAGAAGAAGAAGCCTACAAAGAACTGCCAAAAGTATATAACTTTGGGACAGCAGATAATAGAGAGAAATTACTGCAAAAAAACTTTAAGAGAATATACGACGAAGTAGAAACAGTAATAGAACAATATGTATAACATTACATTACCAATTTTAGGCACAAGGTTAAAGCAAATCCGAGAGCATATAGGATATTCCCAAGCTCAATTAGCAGAACAGCTGAACTGTAAACAAAATGCGATTTCAAATCTTGAACTAGGAAAAGGGGGCAGCCTAAAACTTTTATTTCAAGTGCTGAATTTTTATTCTAACTATGTTTTTATAGATTTAATATTTAGTGAAAAGTTTTATCTGATTTCTAATACAGAAGAAGATGAAGCGCAAAAAGCCAATTATAATTCTGTTATAATAGAAATTATAAGACAATCAGAAAAAAACTATGAGGATGCTATGTCAAACGCTAAAAAAGAGCTAGAAGCTAATCTTCAAAAAGCCATCAATTTATTACAGCCACTATAGGGAAAAAGAAGAAGGACAAAATGCCATATTATATATAAATAATATGAATATGTGATTAATATCCTTCACTCCCCGAAACCCAGAAAGAGCAACACGAGAATCTTCTTTTCCCTATGTCCATTTCATAAAAATGATACCAGTATAATAACAAATACTTATAATATGAAAAGAGAGCATCCAAATACATACCTTTTAACAATACAATCGAAATCAATCTATCCTATCTAATTCTATTATAGCTACTTTCTCTTTATCTGGACTTGCTTCATTTTGTATAAGAGTTATATGTTTTTGGGTATAGCTTTTAATAACCCAAGGAGCACCACCTAAATATAAAGCATTGCTATTAAATATGATATATTTTCCTTCTATTTTGTAAGTAATATCAATTTCATCGTAACTTTCCCAATTTACTTTCCCCGATTGAGTATCTATAAATTGCATACCTACTCCCATATTGGGAACTACCCAAGCATCACAACGACCTGTACCACGCCATGAGGTTTGATATAGTTTTTGGGGAGTAAGTTCTCCTATTTGTACCTCTGGATTTTTATCATCACAACTTGTAAAACTTATGTTTACTAAAAATAATGCCCAAAGCATTAATAAGCAAGATTGTTTAAAATAATGTACCATGTATTAAAATAGATTATATTAATATAAATACCAGACTTCAAAATTACAATCCTATAATTGTGTATAGATTTGCTAATGTTGCTATTGAAATCTGTTTTTCTACTAAATTAGAAGCCCATGAACTAAGACCATATACTTCCAGCAAACTCTCATCTCTTTCATCTGCAAAAAATGAAAAACAGAGTTTGGTAGTTGGGTCGTATAAATATTCCATATTAGTTGCCTCATGATAGTACTTACAGAAACCTTTTTCATTGAAGTTCTCCAAAACCATACATAGCGGAGAACGCATTTGAGGATTAATACGCTTTCTAGTATTATAACTTATCTGAATATCAGAGCTGAAATACCTTGATATTTCTGCCGATATAATTTGGGCTTTTTTGATAAAAACATTATCATCTTCATTTTGCCTTAATTCCGCATCCGTAGCATTACTTTTACTCAATACTATTTGGTCACCCTGTCTTGTTGTTAACACAGCAGCTACATCATATAAACTTTCTCCCGAAGCAGATGTCTTTGTCAATACTCTTGCAATCGTAATAGACGGAGTATAAAGTCTTGTAACAGGAAGAAGAATTTCCTTAGAAGTATCATCAAAACGTCTTTGAAAGTTTCTTTCCAGTACAAAATCCGACATTGGATATAATCCTTCTTCTATTAAATCAATCACTGTATGATTTTTTGAATCATTTAATGATTTTCTCCAAGATTGCAAGTTTATATTTATGTCTTTAAGTGCCATTGTAGTATTCACTACACCTGTTTCATCTTGAATACCACCCAATGTTTTTACACGTATAAATATATCTTGTCTTTTGTAAACTGTAGAATCAAAAGTACCATCCTTTCCATTAAATCCGAACGACCCATTAAGTGAATCACCTTTATATACAAGTGAAGCATTAATATTTTTCTCTAAGGATTTAGTTTTCTGTTCAACATTCGTATTTGAATCCGCATTACCCATATATTGCGCAAAAGCTCTTCCACCTGTATAATAACCAACAACAACAAAATCTCCATATGAATCAATGATAGATGATATAGGAGAGGTATATAAATTATTAATAAAAGACCTTCTTAAAAACTGCCTTGCAAACACTTTATTAGAACCATTGGAACTTAACAAGGTAAATTTGCCATGAGCAAACAATATATTCATTTCCCCATAAGCTTGTTCTTTTGATTCATTAATAAAAGTTCTAAATGTTTCGGTTGTCGTTTTCTTTTTCCCTATAGAAAAAAATCCTAGATTTAAAGAAAATCCACTTTTCACAGTTTTACTTATTGATGAAAAATGCGTATAATTATTAAAATCATAATAAGCAAACGATGACTGGTCGTTCCAGTTAGGATAATTTTCATCAATATATGATTCATCATATTCTTTTAGAGATTCAATATCAAGTATGGAATGCGTAAAGTTATCAAAATCACTTGGTATATAATTCCCCTTAAGCAATTTATAACCATAACCTAGATATTTATCAGTTCCCCCAATCATCTCACCACTTCTTGTCAACTCTTCATCAAAAGAAGGTTGTCCTGTAATAACATCTGGAAGAGATGGATTACGTTCTTGAAGAATCACATCATCACATGAATAATCAGTTTCAACCACTGTATTTTGCTGTGCGCATAAGTTCAAATCCTCTGAACAAGCTATAAACAATGGAGCTATAACAGATAAAATTATTATATATAATATTGATTTCATAATCTTTTCTTATTGCAGATTATTATTAGACCTTAATTCCGCAACACTATTATAAATTAAACTTTTTAAGTACCTGAGCAACAAAAAGTTGCTCAGGTACTTAAAAAGTTTAATTTATCTGATTCTCCGCAAACACACCTAATATTTTTAGTATATTAGCGCTCAAAAAGCAGGGATTATGAACATATTCAG
>PPYE01662349.1_pt1 | contig 13672 bp, 11 predicted proteins | sample 1559881 | NCBI WGS metagenome assembly PPYE01 (sample SAMN08240022, study PRJNA423297) | Human gut metagenome, whole genome shotgun sequencing project.
AAGCAGGAGGGGATGGCTGTGGGAGAGGGCTGGGGAGAGGTCCGATTATTTTTTGGGGGAATGAACTTCAAATAATAATTATTATTTGAGATTTAATTAAACCAGATGATTGTTTTAGCAACAGATTTCAATCAGGTGATTGTCTTTGGACTCGATGGAATGGCGGAAAAGCGCCGTTTCATGGATTTTGAAGATAAGAAAAAGAAATACAAAGGCAGGAAAGACAAATGAAGCAGGGACAGCGGAAAAGAGAGAGAGAAAAGCTGAATATTGCGATGCTGGGCCATAAGCGGATTCCTTCCCGGGAGGGAGGAATTGAGATTGTGGTGGAAGAACTCTGCGTCAGGATGGCAGCCCTGGGGCATAGCGTAACCTGCTACAACCGGAAAGGCCATCATGTAAGTGGGGCCCGATTTGATCAAACGGCGGTCAGACAGTATGAAGGCGTGAACATCCGAACCGTTCCTACGATTGAGAAAAAGGGACTGGCTGCGGTATCCTCCTCCTTCTTCGCTTCTCTCGCTTCTGCTTTCGGACCATATGATGTGGTTCATATCCACGCAGAAGGACCGGCGTTTTTTTGCTGGATTCCTAAGCTGTTTCGGAAACGGGTGGTGGTGACGGTGCATGGACTGGATTGGTCTCGTGAAAAGTGGAAAAGCGGGTTCGGCTCCAGGTTTATCCGTCAGGGGGAACGGAATGCTGTAAAGTATGCGGATGAGATCGTTGTGCTGAGCAAAGGAGTGCAGGATTATTTCCGAAAGACGTATGGCAGGGATACACGGTTTATCCCTAACGGTGTTACTCGGCCAAGGATACGAGAGGCTGAGGAAATTACCCGAAGATTTGACTTGGTAAAAGACTCTTATTTGCTTTTTCTGGGGCGCCTTGTGCCAGAGAAAGGAATTCGATACTTGATCGAAGCATTTAAAAGCGTGAAAACGGATAAGAAGCTGGTTATTGCCGGCGGTTCCAGTGATACTGATGACTTTGTAAAAGAATTGAAACAGCTGGCTGATGGGGATTCGAGAATCCTCTTTACCGGATTCGTTCAGGGAAAGATACTGGATGAATTATACAGCAATGCATACCTGTACTGCCTTCCCAGTGATCTGGAAGGGATGCCCTTAAGTCTCCTGGAAGCCATGAGCTACGGGAACTGCTGTCTGGTGTCGGATATTCCGGAATGCGCAGAGGTAGTGGAAGAAAAAGCACTTCTCTTCCGAAAAGCGGATGTACATGATCTGCAGGATAAGCTGCAGAGGGCCTGCGATAATTCGGATATGGTCGGCAAATATAAAAATAATGCGGCAGATTTTATTTGTGGGAAGTATAGCTGGGATGAAGTTGTGGAGCAGACGACAGCGCTGTACCGGTAATAGGAAGCATTTCTGCTCTCTATCCTATTCATTGTTAGAATCAGATTTACAAAACCAGGAGAAAGAAGGGAAATACACAATGGAAAAAAGCATTATGACGCCATAGATGGTCTGAGAACCATCGCCTGCATTGGAATCCTGATGATGCATGTATGTGCCAATACTGCATATGAGATTTCCGGTTTTATTTATGGCCGGCTGATCACTTCTTTTACAAACTTTGTATTTCTCTTTATGGTTATTTCTGCCTTTGGAATGTGCTGCGGATATTTCGGGAAAGTAATTCATAACCAGATTTCGCCGGAAGCATTTTATGCGAAACGATACAGCAAAATACTTCCCTTCTTCGCTCTCCTTGTGGTGATTGATATAGCCATGTCGCCCAGCAAAGCGGCATTCATCGAGGGGATCGCAGATATCACCCTGCTTTTCGGCTTATTCCCCAATGAGATTTCCGTTATCGGTGTAGGCTGGTTCCTGGGACTGATCTTTGCTTTCTATCTGATCTTCCCCTTTTACTGCGTCCTGATAAAGACCAGGAAAAGGGCCTGGGGTGCGTTTGGCATTTCGCTGGCCCTGAATTACATTTGCGGTTCTTACTTTGGACTTGGAAGAACGAATATTGTTTACAGCTTATGCTATCTGCTGGCCGGCGGCCTGATTTATCTGTACCGGGATGAAGCAGAGGAATTCGGCCGGAAACATGGGTGGATAAGTCTGGGACTGGTTGCTGTGACCGTAATCCTTTATTTCATGGTTGGCGCTAATACCATTACGATGCTTTTGGTATCGTCATCGCTCCTGATTTATGCCATTGGGAGAAATTGGAATCGGGGGGGGGTACTGGCGAACCGGTTCACAAAGTTCGTCAGTACTGTCAGCATGGAAGTCTATCTCTCCCATATGGTTATATTCCGTGCAGTTGAAAAAGTGGGGATTCATAAAATGGTGGGCAATGGCTGGGGACAGTATATGCTGACTGTTGTAGTTGTGCTTGTGGGGACGGTTTTGTTTGCGGTGATTGTGCAGAGAGGGTTGGAAATGGGTGGAGAGAGAATGATGGGGAGAAGAAAGGGTGCGCGTGAAGGTTGATAGAGGCTGTGGATGAAATGATGTTGGGATGAAGGAACAGCATTTGAAAGAAGGTTTTTATTCTGTTGTGAAATGGAGATCCCAATATTTGGATTTGATAGTCTGAAATAGAGGGGGTTGCATGTTGATAATGTTGAGTGTCAAGGTCTGTCCGAGAGTTAGTGGTCGGTAAGATACACAGAATTTAGGGTGGTACAGGTCAAGGTAGTCGGGTATCAGGTGGTTTGTCCGAGAAAATGAGTGCTACATATCAAGGGTGACGAGTACCAGAAACGATGTACTTCTGGCATTTTAAGGCAGTTGATTATCAGACGAGCTGTCCGAATGGCACATCAAAGGTGACGAGTATCAGTTGATATGTACAGTCTGGCAGGTCAAGTAGGTTGAGTATCAAGTTGGGTGCTGGTGAAAATATGATTTCTGGCTGGATGAGTAAGACAAACGAAGATGGTTTTGAAAATTTGAAAAGATGATTTTGAAGAATGAAATAGATTTAAACAAAAATGCGATTAGGATCGTAAAGACCTGAATTTAAAGATTGAAATAGAGATGGATATAAGTGACCTGCAGCCAGGTCAGTTTATTATAAAAACAATAAACCGATTTAAAACAAGGATGGTAAAAATGAGGATATTGATGATTAACAATCTCCTCTAACCGAACGCAGGTAGTGAGATGTACATAGTGAAAACGCCGGAAAAATGGCGTATTTACGGTACTTTTTGAGAGATGGGTGAGGCTGTGAGCGCAGTTTTTATCTCGCTACCTAGATTCGGTAACAGCAGATGATTTTATCATAAGAACTTTCAGTATCACTACCTGCGTTTGCATGGAGCACTCTGGTTTATGAACAACACATTGGAAGTGCTTCATCTGAACAGAGGTAGTGAAATAGAACATAGAATAAGGAGAAATACAACGTGAGGACGCTGATTTTGAATAAATTTCTGCACCGAAACGGCGGATCAGAGACGTACATATTTAAATTGGGTGAGGCACTGGAGCAGCACGGACATGAGGTTCAGTACTTCGGTATGGAGCACGAAGGCCGCTGCGTAGGCAACCGGGTCAATGCTTATACATCCGATATGGATTTCCACGGTGGCAGCAAGCTGTCGAAGCTGACCTACCCAATCAAAACTATCTACAGCAAGGAAGCGCGGGTGCAGCTGAGAAAAGTTCTGGACGACTTCAAGCCGGATGTCTGTCACCTGAACAACTTCAACTACCAGCTGACACCTTCCATCATTCTGGAAATCGTGAAGTGGCGCAAGGAGACCGGAAGGGATTGTAAGATCATCTTCACGGCACATGACTACCAGCTGGTCTGCCCGAACCACATGCTGAATAATCCGAATACTCACCAGAACTGTGAGAAGTGCCTCGGCGGCCATTTCGTGAACTGTATGAAAGGCAAGTGCATCCACGGTTCCACGGCGAAGTCTGCCATCGGCATGATGGAGGCTGAGTTCTGGAAGTGGAAGGGCACCTACAAGTACATTGACACCATGATCTGTTGCTCCGAGTTCATGAAGAGCAAAATGGACAGCAATCCGCTGTTTGCAACAAAGACCGTGGCAATGCACAACTTCATCGATAAGGTGGAGTGGAAAGAGACTCCGAAGAAGGATTACGTCCTCTACTTCGGCCGCTTCTCTGAAGAAAAGGGCATCGGCACGCTCATCAAGGTCTGTAAAGAACTGCCGGATGTGCAGTTCATCTTCGCCGGTACTGGCCCGCTGGAAGAAACGGTAAATGGTATTAAGAACATCAAAAACGTCGGCTTCCAGAAAGGCGAAGCACTGGAAAAGCTTATCCGTGAGGCACGGTTCTCCATTTACCCGTCTGAGTGGTACGAGAACTGCCCGTTCTCCGTAATGGAATCCCAGATGTATGGCACACCGGTGCTGGGAGCAAACATTGGTGGCATCCCTGAACTGATTCAAGTCGGCAAGACCGGCGAGCTGTTCGAGAGTGGTAATGCCGAAGATCTGAAGAAGAAGATCGAGAAGCTCTGGGCTGATAAGAAGCTGTGTGCGGAGTACAGTGCGAACTGTAAGGACATCAGCTTCGATACCATTGATGAGTATTACGAGAAAATTATGAAGGTGTATCAGTAAGACTGGTATGTGAGGAGAGAATTTGTGGCTACAAAAGCGGATAGATATGAGGGAATAGATGGTTTGAAGGCATATGCCATCATTGGCATTGCACTGATGCACGTCCTCGCAAACGGAGAATATGGGATAGGAGGATTTGTGTTTGAGCGGCTGATACCATCTTTCACAAACCTCGTTTTCCTTTTTATGATGGTCAGCGGCTTTGGCATGTGCTGCGGCTACTACCAGAAAATTATTGACCAGAAGATCAGCATAGAGGATTTCTACAAAAAAAGGTACATCAAAATCTGGCCATATTTCGCATTACTGTGTGCATTGGATTTTATTATGTCACCTAGCAAAGAATCCATGTTTGATGTCTTTGCAAACTTGACTTTGTGTCAAGGGTTACTGCCGAATGCCAAGATTTCGGTCATTGGTGTGAGTTGGACGCTGGCAGTCATTTTTGCGTTCTACATGCTATTCCCGTTCTTCTGTTTCTTGATTAGAAACAAGAAGAGAGCGTGGGGTGTGGCGGTTACGGCACTGGTATTTAACTGGCTGTGTGGAGTTTATTTCTTTGATGGAAACCACATCGTAGATTCACTTAGTGTTGGCTTTACCCCTAGATTAAATATCGTCTACGATGCGATTTACTTTATCGCTGGTGGCTTGATCTTCCTCTATCGGAAAGAGCTGGCCGAGTTCACATCGAAGCACAAGGTTATCGCTGGAGCGATTTTGTTGATTGCCGCAGTTGCTTATTTTGCATTAGGCGGCAATACGCTCACGATGCTGTTCTTTTGTGTGGCGGCACTGGTCTATACCCTCGGATGCAAGCGGGGGGGGGTACTGGTCAATCCAGTCGCCAAGTTCCTCGGTGGTATCTGCTTCGAGATTTACCTGTGCCACATGGTAATTTATCGTGTGCTTGAGAAGCTACACCTTGTACATCTGTTTGGAAACGGTCTGCTGGCATATACTTTCACGGCGATTGCAGTCATCTGTGGTTCGGTTGTGTTCTCGGTATGTGCCAAGTGGTTCTTAAATAAAGTCGAAACATTCTTAAAAGAGAGAGTTAGGAGAGTTAATCATGTCTGAAGAAAAGAAGTTAAATGGTACGGTCATCGTCACTTATCGCTGCAACGCTCGTTGCTCCATGTGTAACCGTTATAAAGCGCCTTCCAAGCCGGAAGAGGAAATCAGCATCGAAACCATCAAGAAGCTGCCGAAGATGTACTTTACGAACATCACCGGTGGTGAGCCGTTCATCCGTACCGATCTGAAGGATATCGTGCGTGAGCTGTACAAGAAGTCTGACCGTATCGTTATTTCCACGAACGGCTTCTTCACCGATCGTATCGTTGACCTGTGCAAGGAGTTCCCGCAGATCGGTATTCGTATCTCTATCGAGGGCCTGGAGCAGACCAATAACGAGATCCGTGGTCTGCAGAACGGCTACCAGCGCGGTTACGGCACACTGAAGAAACTGCGTGAAATGGGTATGAAGGATGTTGGCTTCGGCATGACCGTTCAGGATAAGAATGCTCCTGATCTTGTTCCTCTGTACAAGATTTCCGATGAGATGGGCATGGAGTTCGCAACAGCATCTCTGCACAACAGCTTCTACTTCGTTGAGGCCAAGAACATCATCCACGACCGTCCGATGGTCGCAAAGAACTTTGAAAATCTGGTCAACGAACTGCTCCGCAGCAATAGCCCGAAAAAGTGGTTCCGCGCTTATTTTAACCACGGCCTGATTAACTACATCTACGGCCAGAAGCGTCTGCTACCTTGCGACATGAGCTTCGATACTTTCTTCATTGATCCATATGGCGATGTTATGCCTTGCAACGGCACCAAGGATAAAGAGGTCATGGGTAACCTGAACAATCAGACTTGGGACGAGCTGTGGAACAGCCCGGAGGCCGAGAAGGTTCGTGCAAAGGTTCGCTGCTGCGACCGTGACTGCTGGATGATTGGTAGTGTTTCTCCGGCGATGCACAAGTACATTTGGAAGCCTGCTACTTGGGTTCTGGTTCACAAGTTCAAGGCCCTGTTTACCAAGCATCCGTACAGCATGTACGAGTTAAAGATCTGCCGTGACTACCGTGATGGCAAAGTTACCAAAGAGGATCTGGATAAGTGCAGCACCTGCGATATGAACTGTGTGATCAACAACGGTCTGAGTGAAGCATCTAAGGAGCAGCTGAAGCATAAGACCGGCGAGGAAATTGTGGACGCTGATATCGCACAGCAGATGGAGACGAAGTAAGAAATGATGGTGGCCTAAAATGAGCAATATAACAGTTCTTACACCCGCCTACAATAGAGGAAAACTTCTGGAAAAACTATATGAATCCTTATGTGCTCAGGACTGTAAGGACTTTGAGTGGCTCATTGTAGATGATGGTAGTACAGATGACACAAGCGAACGTGTCGAACAAATGAAACAGACGGCAGATTTCCCGATTTCTTATCATAGAAAAGAAAATGGCGGAAAGCACACGGCTCTGAATTATGCATATCAGTTTATAAAGACACCGTTAACGTTTATCGTTGACAGTGATGATTCTCTTACTAGAGATGCAATTTCTTATGTTAATGAGATTTATAAAAGGTATAAAAACGAGAGTGATCTTTGCGGTTTTAGCTTTTTGAGAGGAAAGCCGGATGGTGGATATCTGAGTACATCTGGTGTGCCACAGGATGGGATGAAAGAATCCTACGTTGAGTGCCGAATTAATAGAAGCATTGGCGGAGATATGGCAGAAGTGTGGTATACACACTGCCTAAAAGAATATCTGTTTCCTGAGTTTCAAGGCGAAAAGTTTCTAGGAGAAGATATTGTCTGGGTTAGAATGTCTGAAAAATATAAAATGCGATTCTTTAATCGCGTGATTTATATTTCAGATTATCTCGAAGATGGTTTGACTAATAACCGTAGAAAACACAATATAAAGTCCCCAAATGGATGCATAGCTAGAGCAGAGGCATTCTTGGACTCAAATGCTTGCATGAAAATAAGAATCAAATCAATGCTGCAGTATCAAATATACGGAAAGTTCGCCGGAAGAAAAAGTGGAGAACTTTTGAGTAATAGTAGTGATAAGGTTTTATATTGTGCCCTTTTCCTTCCGAGTCAATTATTGTATGGAAAATGGAAACGAGATACAAAAGAATAATTATGTCTTGCAAATGCTCCAGTTAAAGCGGGATTGAGTAAGATGTGGAGAGGACAAGGATTAAGTAATGAAGAAGATAGCATATATTTTGCCGTATTTTGGCCATCTTCCCAAGGAGTTTGGCTTTTGGCTGATTAGCTGTCAAATGAATCCAACCGTTGATTGGTTGCTGTTCACAGACGACAGAACAAAATTTAATTATCCGCCTAATGTGAAAGTTACCTATTGTACATTTGAAGATATTAAAAACAAAGCTCAAGCGTGCTTTGATTTCCAAATTGTGCTGGATAGACCGTATAAATTATGCGATTATAAAGCGGCTTATGGAGATATCTTCAAAACCGAACTCACTGGGTATGATTACTGGGGAATGTGTGATTTGGATTTAGTATGGGGTAACATACGTGAGTTCTTAACGGATGAAATTCTTGAAAAATATGATCGAATTGGGAATCAAGGCCATTCGACACTTTTTAAGAATAATCCGGATGTTAATTTAAGGTATAAAAAATGCATTGATGGTCTTTTAAATTATAGAGAAGTATATACAAGCGAGAAATCGTTCTGTTTTGATGAGTCTGGCTTAGATGCAATTTATAATGCATTAGAAATTCCATACTATCATGAGGTGAACTTTGCACATCTTTTAAAGTATAATGCTGGATTCTTTTTGGGACTGCTTCCAGAGGAAGACGCCTACAAGAATAATCGACAGGTTTTACTTTGGAAAGATGGAAATGTTTTTAGATTCTATTTGCATAAGGATAGAGTTAAGAAAGAAAAGTATATGTATTGCCATTTTTGGTGTCGTCCAATTACATATACTCCGAAGAATTACTCTGTTAATAAGCAGTATTTAATGTATGCCGACAAGGTAATTGAATGGAACTCACCGATAACATCTTCTGTATTGAAAAAATATGGAAGACCAAATTCAGTAGTATTTATGACGAAAAGTTTATGGAAAAATCGTCATAAAATCACACTGAAAAAGATAATTTTTAACATCAAAGGCATGGCAAGCCATGTTCTGCATAAGGAGCACTAAGAATGAGTGAAAAGAAACGCGCACGCGTAATTGCATATTATCTTCCCCAGTTTCATCCTGTTCCTGAGAATGATAAGTTCTGGGGAAAAGGTTTTACGGAATGGACTAATGTGGCTAAGGCAAAACCTCTTTTTAGAGGTCATGAGCAACCGAGAATTCCAGCGGATTTAGGATTCTATGATTTGAGATTATCTGAGGTTCGGGAAGCACAAGCGGAATTGGCTAAGGAAGCTGGTATAGAGGGATTTTGCTATTGGCACTACTGGTTTGGAAACGGTAAACAGGTTTTGGAAATGCCATTTAATAAAGTTGTGGAGAGTGGGAAACCGGATTTTCCGTTCTGTTTGGGTTGGGCCAATCACGATTGGACCACAAAAACATGGGATAAGGGAAAAGGTGTAAGCAAAGACACTACAATTTTCAAACAAGAGTATCCGGGAATTGAAGACATTAAAAATCATTTTTACACTTTACTTCCAGCATTTAAGGACCATCGATATATTAAGGTGGAAGGACGTCTTCTGTTTTCCATTTATGAACCGCATGCAATGCCTGATGTGGAACTGTTTATTAAAACCTGGAATGAACTTGCAAAAGAAAATGGATTGAAAGGATTTTATTTTGTAGCACTTTCAATAGCGCTTCCCAAAATTGATGCACAGAATATCAATAATTTAGATGGGTATATTGAAAAAAGATTCGCTGAATACCTAAAAATGGGATTTGATGGAGTGAATTCCATAAATTTGAAGTATGCGGAATTAAAGGCGGGAAATCCGTTAAAAAAGGCTATTAATGGATTAGCTCGACGCATTGCTCCAGGGGCTGTTGTCGAAAAATATGACTACAAAAAAATCATGGAGAATTTTTATACAAAGGAAGATCAGTTGAACTATGTGTACCCTCAGCTGATTCCGGGTTGGGATAGATCGCCAAGATCTGGGCGAAAGGCTATTGTGTACTATAATAGTACGCCAGAAAATTTTGAGATGGCGGCAGAAAACGCAATTAAATGCGTAGAAAACAGAGACGATGAGCATCGCTTGATTTTTCTGAATTCGTGGAATGAATGGGGAGAAGGAGCTTATATGGAGCCTGATCAAAGATATGGGAAGGCTTTTATTGAGACGTTAAGAAAGGTATTAACAAAATGACAATTTGGAGCAAACTAGTAGGAAAAGGAAAAAGGATTTGGCTTCAAATAAGACTTGCAACGATTCGGGATGGCTGGAAGAAAGCCGAATATCTAAAAAGAAAGCATATTTTCCATTATATCGGAGAAAATTGTTATTACGCGCCGATATATTTGCCGGCAGAACCTGAAATGGTGTCACTTCATGATAATGTTGTGATTTCAGCAGGAGTTCGATTAATAACCCACTCCGTTGCACATGTTGTTTTTAATCGAGAAGAGAATACCAATAAGTATCTGTGTCGATACGGGAAAATTGAGATTGAAAATAATGTATATGTGGGTGCAGATGCGATAATCCAATTTGATGTTACAGTTGGGGAAAAATGTATTATTGCAGCTGGAAGTATTGTGACGAAAGATGTTCCGCCCAACTCAGTTGTTGCTGGAATACCTGCAAGAAAAATTTCCACGTATGAGGAAGCGAAACGGAAAGCATTAAACTACAGTGGACAATTTTCCAATACTAGCTTCAATGGTGATACATGGGTATCGGAGTTGAATAAAAATAAACCAGTACACTTTGAAAAGTAATAGGAGAGGTTTTATGTATGATGATGGATATCGTATAGGACTGTGGCCTCTGGCAGTGGCTTTTTTGCTCATCTTGCCATCATATATATACATAGCTGGCCTAAACATAACATATCTATACCCGTTGTTTTTGTTGTTTTGGTGTATTATCAGCACTGGAAAAATAAAGAAAATCCGAGTAAATAGGTGTGGGGTGCCAGTATATTGGGCCTATTTGATTTATGTGGCAATTATGGCTTCCTCTAGCAAGGGCGTAATTTACGGACTTACCACGGGCTGTGCGACAGTTGGTATGACCTATTTAATAAGCTGGGTTATAAATTCAGAAAGTAGACTGAACGGTCTTATAGATTGCATCTTGGGAATAACATGCGTGTGCTGTTTCTTAGGAATATTTGAAGCGATAACCAGTATAAACCTGCTGCAATTATTAGCTGGAAGCGGATGGACATTCTTTACAGACTATCGAATGGGAATAAGACGAGTTGCGGCGCAGTTTGGGCAGCCAATTATATATGGCTTGTTCTTGATGTTGGTTTCACCACTTGCGATTTATCGTATAACATGCGGAGAAAACAGAAAAGTCATTCGAAGAGCTAAGATCATTTATGCTTTAATGTGTATAAATGTGGTGCTTACAGTGTCGCGTGCTCCTATTTTTGTCTTTTTGCTGTTACAACTAATCCTCTGGTATCAGATTAATAGAAGTAAATTTATTTTTAGGGCTATTTGGATATTGGTCTTTGGTGGACTATTTCTTCAATTTGCAAATCTATTAGGGCTGGGAATCGCAGATTGGATTGATAAATTTTCAAGTATGTTTCTGGCAATCTTCGGAACATCGGAATCAAGTGATGTCTATTCTGGCGTGGCCAATAGATTTGAAATTTTTGATTGGGTGTCTAAAACGGTTGGATCAGATATTTGGTTTGGAAAAGGTGTAGACGCTACATTTCAATATAAGGTGCATGAATGGCAGATTAAAGAATCGATTGAGAATGAGTATTTGAACACTTTTTTTCATTTGGGAATTGTTGGAGTAGTCTTTGAAATTATAGCATTTCTAACGAATGTTATTCACTTTTATAGAAAAGGGAGAAGTGTAGAACCGCAGTATCAAAGAATGAACCTTTTGAAATCTATTGCGATAACATTGTTGTGTTATTATATCGTAATTGCAACTTGTGGTGAGTCGTCGGCAATTACTATCCATATTTTTCTTTTGTCGATTGCAATGGTTTATTCTAATTTAATTGGAGAAAAAGAGGAGATAGGATTGTAATGGCAAACACATTGCTACTGACAGGAACGATTGATCCGAATGTTTTTAATACGAACAAGGATGATAAACCGATTAATGTATATTTGACGGATGCAAGAGAGAGATTGAATCAGTATAATACTGCGATCGAAAGATACATTAAAGAAAGTTCATTTGATTCAATTGTATTTGCAGAAAATTCCGGCGCAAAATTTGACTTTCAAAGATTTGAACTCCTTGCGGAGCAGTACGGAAAGAAATTCGAATACATATTACGTGTGCTTAGCGAAGGACAGATTTCTAAAATGCAGCAAAAAGGCAAGTCTTATGGAGAAGCAGATTTGATTGATTTTGCATTTCGGAATAGCCAGTTGCTTTCGCAGGCAAGTCAAGTATATAAGGCAACAGGACGAGCATTTTTAACGAATTCAAAGAGAGTTATAAGTGATGTTCCAAATCAGTTTATTGCTAAAAATAAGATAGGATGGGTAAATACAGAATTCTTTAAGGTTGACAAGAATGACTATTTCACCTATCTGGCGACCGGAATTGATTTGATGGACGATTATAAGTCGCAAAACATTGAGCGAGTTTGGTATAAACTGATAAAGGAATCGGGGGGGGTCTGCAAGTAAAGGCCTTCAAAGCGTTTCCTAGATTGCATGGAGTTATAGGAAGTGCAATAAATAAGAATTATGATAAATCTAAGACTCAGTATTTTGTGTGTGATCTATTGTGTGCAATAGGATATTTCAACATAAGATATTGAAATAACTCTACAATAAATAAAGAAACATGAATAATAGGGAGTATGCAGGTGAATGGACGAGAATAAATACAAAAAAGCAGGAACATTTTACTTCATAGGTAATATTTTTAATAAGGGAATCGCATTTTTAACAGTTCCTATTTTCACAAGAATTCTGTCAACATCTGACTACGGAATAGTAACTACATATAATTCGTGGATTGGTATATTAAGCATGATTGTGGGTTTTGCACTCCATATGAGTGTAAGAATTGCCGCGGTAGACTACAAAGAGAAATTAGATGATTTTATGTCGTCGATTATTCTGTTTGTAACTTCGGTTGTTTTTTGTATGACAGTAGTAGTTGCAGGCGGTATTAAATTGCTTCATATTGATGCTAATATCCTATTGGTAATTATTTGTATGTTGCATGCATATGCGACAGCTACTATTGAAGATTATTCGACGTATTTAATGATGAAATACAATTATAAAGCAAGAACGGCTTTAATGGTATTACCTAATCTTATTTCAGTTGTGCTTTCGGTATTTGTTATTAAATTTGTTTTGAAATCAGAACTGTATTTGGGGCGAATTGTTCCTACAGCTGCTGTGATGATTCTTTTTAGCATATTGATTGCTTTCAGTGTATTAAAAAAGGGTAAAAACCGAATAAATTGGGATTATATTAAATATGCAGTGGCAATATCGGCTCCGCTGATTCTTCATGGCATTGCCTTAAATATTCTTTCACAATCGGATAGAATAATGATCACATCTCTTGCTGATGCAGCGCAGACTGGAATATATAGTTTAATTTATAATTTCAGTATGATTGCAACGGTAATCACTACAACTTTGGAAGGAATTTGGGTTCCGTGGTTTATTAATAAACTGAAAATGAATTCAAGAGATGAGATAAATGTGATTGCTAAGGACTATATTAATTTGATGACTTATGCAATGGCGGCTTTAATTCTGGTTGCTCCTGAAGTAGTAAAAATATTGGCAAATGAAAGCTACTGGGAGGGAATATCAATTATTCCACCGGTTGTTTTGGCTAATTATGTAATTTTCGCATATTCACTTTATGTTAATATAGAGCACTATTATAAAAAGACACCGTATGTAAC
>PPYE01414013.1_pt1 | contig 13671 bp, 23 predicted proteins | sample 1559881 | NCBI WGS metagenome assembly PPYE01 (sample SAMN08240022, study PRJNA423297) | Human gut metagenome, whole genome shotgun sequencing project.
CTTCCGGCAAAAAAGAGCAGAAAAAGCAAGGAGATACTGAGATATGTAAAATAGGACAAAAGCAGAAAAGGGCTACCTTCACAGGCAGCCCTTTCTACATATTATACAAAAACATTATGAATTATTTCTATATGTTTTTAAACGTATCTCAAATGTAACCTAAATGTATTGATAGTCAAAACGTTACATATTATGTGTTTTATATTTGGGTACATCTGAGATACATTTGGAATACATTTGAAATACAGATTAAATGGTGCTAATTTGGTGCTGAAAATTTGGTGCTTTCAATTTTTATTTTTATCTTTGCAGCCGACAATATAAACTTGTGGCTTATGAAAAAGGAAATAGTGCAAATCAGAGAAAGAAAGATGGCTAGCGGAAAGACTAGTCTCTATCTCGCTTACACCGTCAATGGCAGAAGACAGTATGAATATCCGAAGCTGTACCTACTGCCTGAGACTGGCAAGGGTAAGGCAGCAGCCGTAGCTGCCAACAAGGAAACCAAGAGAATCATCCAAGCCATGCAAGCCAAGAAGATTGTGGAACTCACACAGAACAGAGGTGGAATCATCGTCAGGAAGGAGCCAAGCAAGATACTCTTTACGGAATGGATAAAGACATTCAGGGAGTACAAGGCTCAGACTACTAGAGGACGAGAGTACATCAATACCATTAATAATGTGGAGAGACACATCATCAAGTATGCTGGCGAGAAGGTCACTATGGCTTCAATCGACAAGAAGTTTTGCGAGGGATTCATCAACTATCTCAAAACAGCCAAGGGCAAGTTTCAAGACCGACCGCTGAGCGATGTGACCAAAAAGGTGTACTTCACTCTCTTCAACACCATGCTAAAGAAGGCAGTGAAGGATGAGGTTATCTTTCAGAACCCAATCGACCTTATAGATACCAATGCCAAGATTAGAACTCCTGACAGCGAAAGGGTTTTTCTTGACATTGAAGAACTGAAAAGGATGGCGGCAGCGGATGCAAAATGCGAACTGACCAAGCAAGCCTTCATGTTCTCCTGCTTTACTGGTCTCCGTATCTCTGATATAGAGCAGCTTAAATGGAGCGATATAGAGCAGTATACGGACGAGAATGGTACAGCCAAGTATAGGATAGTCAAGAAGATGCAGAAGACCCAGCGCATCATCACCTATTCACTATCAAGGGAAGCCGTTAGCTGGCTTCCTGAGCAGACTGGTAGCCTTGTTTTTGATGGGCTAGTATGCAGACCGAACCTCAACAACCAAATCAGGAAGTGGGCAGAATCGGTAGGTATCACCAAGCAGATTTCCTTCCATACAGCTAGGCATACTTTTGCAACAATGATGCTGACTCTTGGTGCAGACATCTACACAACGAGCAAGCTGCTGGGACATTCCCGAATTTCCACCACCGAGATTTACTTTGCAAAGACTAGGTGTTCATCTATATATCCCTTATCTTTCCATCATATTTGACAATCAGGTTAAGATTCTTGGCTTTTATATATACCTCAACATGATAATTATCATTATCTTTTTTACCAATATAATAATAACTTTCAGTGTACCATTTTTCTATATCAGGACAATCAGTAATTCCACTAATAGCATATCGTCTAATATTAGGTAAATCATCCTCTATATATACCTTCTTATTAAATACTGGTTCGTGGTCATTATCATACATCAAACCAATATAGACATCATCTTTGTCCGAACCAATGGAAAAATTCCATCCTGAAATAACAAAGGCATCAACCTGATAACGCTCACCATTAATTTCGATGTAATTATTGGTATAACCAACATCACCGCCTGAATCTTTGCTGCATGATACCAGCAGCAACAGAAACATCAACAAACTTAAAATTTTCTTCATAACCTATATATTTTAGTTAATAACATATCTTGCAGGGAGTTCTGCCCATATCCTCAGCTTCATCTTCACTTACCTCTTCTATTTCTCCTGAGCAGCGAGAGAGACCACGGCAATCAGGGTCGCTATGATACTTGGTAGAACTTTCTCCAGTACATATATATACTGTTTCTGATTCATCTTTGTGGTTATAATAAATTTGTTTGTTTTCGTCACAAATAGAACAAGAAACCTTACCTTTATCTATAGCTTCTTCTAGCCTTATAGATTCAACTTTGCCATTTCCAACAGTAAGCCCTGCACAATCTGAGTAAAAATGGTAATATTTAGGATTTAAAGAGATATAAAACACCAAATCATCTAAATCTCTAGACCTAACGTCCCTCTCCATTCCTTTGTAAATGGCAATCTCGTTTCTAAGGGTGTCAACTTCCTTTTCTAAAGTCTTGACCCTTTTTCTCAAATATTCGTCTCCACAAGAACTAAGAGTGAAAAGTATAATTAAAAAATATGCACAGTATTTCATACTCTACCACATTTTAATTATCAGACATTTTCTTTTCTCATGCCACCACCTAAGATAGACAGTATCTGGTCGTAGCGTTTCTCCAACTCTTCGTACTTAGCCTTCCAGACAGAATCGACTAGCATATCATTTTTGACTTCACGATACTCAGGCTCAGGTTCTGCCACCAAGAACGATGGTTCCTCTACAACCTTACTTCCCTTTCCACGAAGAAGCCATTCTGCCGAAATCTCTTCAAACTTTTCTAGGAATCCTTCAATAAGACCTAGAGAAACCGCTTGGTCACCACGAATCTGGCGATTACAAGTTACTTGCTGCATTCCTATCATTTTTGCAAATGCAGCTATACTTATCTGTTTAGACTCTAAAACAGACTTAATTCTTTGAGCCACAATACTTTCCATACAATTTACATTTTTAAACCATTATTAATAAATCATAATCGACTAAAGAAATATATAAAAATGTTTGGTGATTTAAACATATTTGTATACCTTTGCACTCGAAAACGATACAGAAATGTTTTAAAAACCTTTTCTATACGTTTTCGTTGGCAAATATAAACAAAAGAAATGAAATATGCAAGTAAAAATGATAAAAATTATCTCGGTTTCGATAAAAAATCGGGAAGAACTAAAAAAGAAGTATCGGTGCTCGCAAACAGCAATCTATAATGCGCTAGCATATAGAGCCATGAATGAGCGAGCAGAACAGATTCGACAAGACGCTTTGAACAACTACGGTGGTGTAGAATGTAAAAAGGCGGTGTTGAACTAACGAGAAAGGAGGATTCCTATGAACGAAATCGTTTACCGAGGTGAAAGCAACCAACCTCTAACAAATAGCAAACTGGTTGCCGAGGTCTTTGAGAAACCTCATGATAATGTTCTCAAAGCGATAAGGAAGATACTTCAAGGAGGTATCGTTAAAAATGACGAGACCCCGATGTTTGAAGAAACGACCTACATCAATGAGCAGAACAAACAGAGTTATCCGATGTTCATCATGAACCAAGACGGTTTCACTCTGCTGGCGATGGGATTCAATGGCAAGAAGGCGATGGAGTTCAAACTGAAATACATCGAAGCCTTCAACGCTATGAAGAGACAGATTGAGCAATCCAACCCATACGTCCCTCAGAACTATCTAGAAGCCCTCAAATCTCTTGTCAAGTCTGAGGAAGAGAAACAACAGCTAGCCTTGGAGAACAAGAAGCAGCAGGAAACCATCCTCACTATCAGCAAGGAGAACATGGAACTGGGCAACAAGATTACCGATATGCTGCCAAAGGTTAGCTACTACGACAAAATCTTGCAGAGTAATGCCACCATGACCATCACCCAGATTGCTCAGGACTACGGCATGAGTGCTATAAAGATGAACAAAGAGTTGGAGAGTATGCGAATCCAGCATAAGATGAGAGGTCAATGGATATTATTCGCACAGTTCCTGAAGGGTGGATATGTTCACAGCCGAGCAGTTGACATCGTAAGAAGTGACGGAAGTCATGACGTGAAGTACAACACCGAGTGGACTACAAAGGGAAGGATATTCCTTTATGAAGCACTCAAAGCGAAGGGCATTCTCCCCTTGATAGAGCAGGAGAACACTCCCAGCGATAAGGGCACTGGTGGAACAGAGCCAGCCAAGGCAGCTAGTGCCAGTCAACAAGCCATCAATTTTAACTGATACGGATATGGAAGAGGAAGAAGTACGGAAATCAGGTATATCTGAGACTCTTAGCCGAATAGAGAAGTACATCATTATCGGCACGAAGAACGTCCTCACGCTCGATGAAGCTGCCATCCTTTTAGGAGTTCAGAAACGGACGGTCAAGCAGATGGTAGCAGACAACATCATTCCAGCATACAAGCCGAACAGAAGGGCGGTCTACTTTAAAAAGAGTGAACTGGAAGGCTGGATGCTACAGAATCGCATCAAGACTCAGGCAGAGATAGAATCAGAGGCAGCAGCCTTATATAGTGTAATTCATTAAATAGAAAGAATATGTTAGCAAATATTATGTTCGTGGCATCCATCGTGATGTTTGTCCTCGTAATCAAGGAAATCCGCTCTTACTTCAAGGAAGTAGGCGAATAGATATATGGAGATTGAACCTCAGCAAATAGTTGGTTATTATATTAAGTTCTTATTCGTCTTCAAAATGGAACATAAGTTTCGGTCAGCAGAGGTTTTTTGGAGTTTGCTACTCCCAGTCTCCACAAATTGTAGTTTTAGTCATTTTTAAATGTTTTTAGTTATTTAGTTGTTTACAGAAAGCGCAGGTAGCTCAGTTGGTCAGAGCAGGAAGGTTCATCGCCTTCATGTGTCGTGGGTTCGAGTCCCACCTTGCGCCCCATAGCCCGATTCCAAGGCTTCATATCGGATAGGATAAACCTTCCTAGAGAGGTACACGTACCCAAAAGGAGCACCGTTAACTACAGATGATGCTTAGACGTGGAAGTAGCAAGCCAGCACCTACACCGTTCAGGTGGAATTGGGAAACACTTGGAGTTCACTTGTGAAGATGCAGACCTGATGCCGTGACCCTTATATATAATAAGGTAGCATCAAGAGGTAGAAGCGCACAACTACAATTCGGTTTTAATGCAGCCAGCACGTTCCATTCTTAAAAGGTTCTGAAAATTGTGGTTATTAGTATCAAGTATGTGCGATTACTAGTGCTGGGAGTCCTAAGCCTCCATGAATGCAGAAGGAAACCTTGGGCGCACGGATGGAATTAAAGGCTAGGAACGTGCGCCCTTTTATAATTTAATACATTAGTATACTTCATACAAATTACATTTTTAATCTTACGTTTTGCGGTAGCGACCGCTCAGGTTAAACTAAAATAAAAATACATTCGCCCCACCATTCGTGAGAACCGTGGGGTTTTTAATTTGAACATTTTTAAACCATACGAAATATGATATACAAACCAAAAAGTTGTCACGACTGCATCTTTGACGCAAATTGCGACAACCCGAACAAAACCCATGACGGAAGCTACAGATGTAGCAACTGGGAATGGAAATATCAATAACTTAATATATAGAAGATATGAAAGAACTTATCTCGATTCAGTCAGAACTGAAAGCACCGAAGTCGCAATTCAACAAGTTCGGTGGTTACAAGTATCGCAAGGCAGAGGACATTCTTGAAGCTGTCAAGCCTTTACTCGCCAAGCAGAAATGCACGCTCATCATCACCGATGATGTAGTCTTGATAGGCAATCGCATCTACGTGAAGGCAACTGCTACAATCAAGAACGAGAAGGGCGAGTGTGAGACAACCACTGGTTGGGCTAGAGAAGAGGAAACCAAGAAAGGTATGGATGGCAGTCAGATTACTGGAGCATCATCCTCCTACGCCCGAAAGTATGCTCTCAACGGTCTCTTTGCTATTGATGACAATGCTGATTCTGATACCACCAACGATGGGCAGCATCAGGCAGCGCAGCAGCAAGCGCAGACTCAGGCACAGCAGACAGCATCACAACAATTCAACTCAAATGACTTGAATGAAGGTTTGGCATACCTGAGCAGATGTGCAAACAAGGACAATCTGTTGTGGGTAATTCAGCATTACCAGCCACTCTGCTCTAACGCTCAGTTCATGCAAGCAGTATCAGCCAAGAAGAAACAATTAGGTATACAATAATATGACAGCAGAAACAAAGAAAATCACTCTGAATGCGTCAAAGGTTACATTCATTGAGGAGTCTCATCAGTACTTCCTTGGCGAGAAAGAACTGAAAGGAGTAACTGGAACGCTCATCAAGAAAGCCTTCCCCGACACCTACAAGAAAATTCCTGAATGGATATTGATGCAGGCAGCAGAGCGAGGAAGTCTTATCCACAATACGTTTGAGACCTTCTGTTCCATCTTTGATGCAGACATCAAGCAGTACCCGAACCCTACGGAAGAGCTTCAAGCCTTTCATAGTATGTTAGTCGCATACGATTTACACTATGTAGCATCCGAGTATCTTGTTACAGATGGCGAGAACTTCGCATCTGCCATTGATGGAGTCTTCTCTGACAGCGAAGGCAACATCTATCTGGTAGATTACAAAACCACCTCTACCCTTCACTACGACAACGTATCTCTCCAGCTATCCATCTATGCAAAATGGTTCGAGGAGCAGAATCCCGACCTAAAGGTGAAGGAAATAGTCTGCATGTGGTTCAAGAACGGACAGAGTAAGTTTCAGCCACTCCCAAGGGTATCAGATGAGCAGATAGATGAGTTAATCAACGCTTATCTCGCAGATGATACAGAATATCAGTATAAGGTGGAAGTTCCTGAGCAGTTTTCAGCACTAGAGCAGGAGTACAGACTTATCACCGCTCGTATGGATGTCCTGAAAATCAAGCAGGATGATTTGAAGGAGCAGATAATGAAGATGATGGAAGCCAACAAGCAGAAATCCATCAAGACCAATATCGGTTCTTACTCTTATGTGGCAGCAACCACCAAGAAGACCTTCGACACGAAGCTGTTCAAGGACACGGAGCCTGACCACTACGAGCACTATCTGAAAGAAACGACCACCAAGCCGTCAATAAGAATCAAACTTAATTAAGTATAGATATGAATGTAAAGTTTACAGGTAAAATTATTTCAGTTGGGCAAGTTCAAATGGGAACTTCCCAAAACGGAACCCAATGGAGTTCCCAAGAGTATGTTATTGAGGAGTTGAATCAACAATACCCTTCTAGAGCCGTTATCCAAGTTTACGGTTCAGACAAGATTCAGCAGTTCAACATTCAGTTAGGTGAAATCATCACCGCCAACATCGGATTGAAGGCACATCAGTCTAAGGAAGGACGATGGTTCAATCAGTTGGACTGCTGGAAGGTAGAGCGACCAAACGCACAACAGCAGGGTCAGGTATTGCAGAGCCAGATAGGTCAGGTTCAGCAGCCAGTTGGTGGGTATTGCCAACCACAGCAGCAGCCAGTACCTATGAGCCAGCCACAGCAGTTTCCCCCTCAGGTTAATGCAAGCGGTCAACCTATTCAGCAGAATGCTCAATATGCAGGTGGTCAGCAGAAAAGTGGTCTCCCATTCTAAGCATTAATAAATAAGGTATGGAAATCCATCTAGTAAGAACCTCCACTGGTCTTCGCCCATACACGGATGATGATTACGAGGAAATGAAAAAGATAAAGGTTGGTTCCATCGTCAAGGCGAACATCGTCCGTCCAAGAAACGTGAAGTTTCATTGCAAGTTCTTCGCCCTTATCAGAGCAGCATGGGATTGCCTCACCGAACAGCAGCGTACTAACCTTCGCTCTGTAGATACATTCCGTGAGCAACTCCTGATAACCTCAGGATTCAGCGAACCGCTCTACGACCTCAACGGACAGAAGTTCTTGGAGAGAGCCAAGTCTATCTCCTTCGCCAAGATTGATGAGCCAGCCTTCAATGAAGTATATAGTAGATGTCTTGATACCATCCTAACCATTCTCATGGCTAATGGTATTACAGAAGACGAGTTTAATAACATTTTACAAAATTATAGTTGATATGACACGTAGAAACGACAAGCGCAACAACAGACGTAACCGTCAGCGCAACAACAACCCAGAGTTAAATCCATTCGCCCAGATGCTTTTCGGAGCACTCCTTGGCAAAGGAGTAGATATGATTGCCAAGAAAATGGCTGAGAATGCCGAGGAAGAGACTCCTGATATTCATGCAGAAGGCATCAGCAATCAGGACGTTACCAACATCAATAACGGAAAGACAACCCTATTTAAGCTGCTCGTTCCTGCTGATGGTTCGGCAGTAGAGTTCCCAATCCCTGATAACCTCCAGTTCTTCTTCGCTGAGGATGGTAAGTTGATGGTTCGCAAGAAAATTGATGGAGACATGAATAGTACTCCTGATGCAGCGGAAGGAAAGCCTATCACTTATGATGATATTTGCAAGGATTTGTTCTATAACAAGGATACGTACAACCTTGATAACGATAACAATATTTCATCATGGGCAATGACTTCTTCAAATTACAAAGACTTCGACAACTGCACATCTATTGCTCAGGCAAAGCGCACGGTTGCTTTCAATAAGTTGCAGAACATCGCCAAGTATCTCAACGATGGTTGGAAACCTAACTTCAAAGACAATAATAAAAAATGGTGTATTTTCAAGGATATACTTTATGGTGTAACATTTAACTATACAGCAAATTATGGAAGCGTTTACTTCAGAAACGCAGACCTTGCAAATGAAGCCATCCGTCTGATGGGTGAAGAATCTCTCAACGACCTTTTCTCAACTGATTGGTAATGGCAAGTTACGCTGAAATCAAGGCAAAGTTAGAGCAGGAAGGCAAGAAGATACGCAAGCGTTCATCCTATGATGAACACAACTTGCAAGCCGCAGAGGTCAGGTATATCCGAGGGGTATATCCTGACCTTGAAGGAGTCTTCTTTGCCGTTCCTAATGGCGGCAAGCGAACCTCCCGACAAGCCGCATGGCTCAAAGAAGAAGGTATGAAGGCAGGAGTATCTGATATGCTGCTCCTGAAGCGCACCTCTCAGTACGGTTTTCTCTGCATCGAAAACAAGACTCCCAAAGGTAGGCAGGAACCCGAACAGAAGGTACTCCAGTTTGAAGTAGAACGACATGGTGGCAAGTACATCATCATCCGCTCTATAGATGAATTTATCCAAGCAATCGACAATTATTTAAATGGTGAACTATGAAACAATTTCAAATGCAATTAATGTCACCACTTGTTCATGGTGAGAACTTAATAGATAAATTTATTGAAGAGTTCAAAGAAAACCAAGAAGAAGAGTTAACGGAAAAAATAATCTCTATCTTGGAATCCAAAGGTTACAAGGTAACACCACCTCCAAAGCAAATCAAAGACGAATATACCTTTGAGCGAGCATGGAACCTTTACGAAAAGAAGGTAGGCTGCAAAGCAAAACTTGAGAAGAAATGGAACTCCATGAGTCTGAAAGACCGCAAGGCAGCTATAGAGTATATTCCATTATATGTGATTGCAACCGAGGATAAAAAATATCGCAAGAACTTCCAAACCTTTCTTAACCAACGAGGATGGGAAGACGAACTCATCGGAGCAACACCACCGCCAGCAGCCGTTAACGAGAATCCTTCCGAAATCAGCCAACTCATCGCAAAGACGAAGGCTGAACAGAACGTAACAAATGCGGATAAAGACAACGTTTTCAAGACACGCATCTACGGAATGATAGAGCTTCTACAAAAGAATCCTCAGAGCTTCTGTAGAAAGCAGTTGGAAATATACCAAGCCAATGGAACATTGGAACGCTTGGGCATCCATTGGAATCCATAACATCTACGAAACCGTTTACCACAATGATACAAATCAGCAAGTACAACAAGCAGCATCCCCTCAGGGTCTTTGAAGCCTTCGCAGGATATGGCAGTCAGAGTCTTGCCTTCAAATACCTCAAAGAAAAGCATCCTGAGTTCGACTTCAAGGTTGTTGGCTTTTCAGAGATAGAGTTCTCTGCCGTGCAAGCATACCACCTACTTCATGGCAGGGATATACCTAACTTCGGCAATATCGCAAGGATAGACTGGAATGAAGTTCCCGACTTCGATTTCATAAGCTGGTCTTCACCTTGTCAAGACTTCTCCAATGCAGGACTTCGCAAGGGAGCAGAAGAAGGCAGCGGCACACGTTCTTCCCTGATATTCCAAGAGCGAAGAATGCTGGAAGCAAAGCATCCTAAATATGTGATGCTCGAAAACGTAAAAGGTCTTTTATCAAAGTCTATGAGAAAGTACTTCTTCCAGTACCTCAAAGACCTTGACTCATTCGGTTACACCTCCTTCTACAAGGTACTGAATGCAAAAGATTACGGAATCCCTCAGAATTGTGAGCGCATCTTTGTTATCTCCATCCTCAGAACAGAGGATGAGCCGAACCCTGAGTATCACTTTCCTTCGCCTATCAAGTTAGAGACAACGGTTGAGGACATATTGGAAGATGATGTATCTCCCGAATATTTCCTATCCCAGACCCTCATAGAAAAGTATCTCACAAAAGCAGACATCAATGAATCAATCGAAAAACTCTACCCCGAAGATTTCAATACCCAAAACTGCTGATGGCTGTTCTGTTGCTGTCACCTCCAGTTTTTCAATGACCAGCGTAATGAACATGCTTGATACTGGTCATTATCCAAAGGGTGGAGTCTTAATCATCAAAAAGATATGAGAAAATCCATTCTCTACAAGGAACGCACAGCCGAAGGAAGGATGCTACGCAAAGCATACGACACTCATAAGTGCAGCTTCCACGCAAAGATGAAACATAGAACACCACGTACCGATGGACTCAGTAACACCATCACAAGTTTCTTTACTGACAACTTAGTATTAATCGTCAAAGAGATATGATAACAGGAGGAAAGAGAATGAAATCCCTGCTCCTATCGGGGAAGGTGAAACCTGATGTAGGAGGGCAAATCCTAGACATCTACAACCAGTCTGTTATACAAGGAATCTCCCCTACCATCAAGACAACCATTTATAAATCAGACCTTACATTCGTAACAGTCATGAACAAAGAAATCATTCATACCGCTCCAAACGGAAAGAAATACTCCATCCAAATCAGGAAATACACTCCAAGAGATTGTTTCCGACTGATGGGAGTACATGAAGCTGACATAGACAAACTCCTGAGTAAGGAGAAATCTGGTCAACTCATTATCAGCAAGAGCAAACTCTATGCCCTTGCAGGAAATTCAATAGTAACCAACTGCCTGACCGCCATGTTCGAGGAACTGATATTCCCCTCAGGAAATCTCTACCATGACAAGGCTGGTCAGCTATCACTCTTCTAGCTTATGGATATTTTTGGATATATCAAGGTAGGCAAGCGCATCAGCAAAGCGCACAAAGCCCTCTTTAACCACAAGACAATGGTACTATGGTATAAAGGCAACCCAATTATCGGGACAATGCACGATGGCTTGTGGTATCAGCAAGACCTAAACGGAATGTTGGAACAATTAATGTTCCAGTCCGAAGTCACACACGTCTCATTTTTACCTTCGCCAAATGAAGACAGAGAAAGAAAAAATCCTAGCCATCATCACTGAGATTCAGGCAGAGCGTGAAGCTGCACACATCGTGCCGCCCCACGTCCTGACAACCGAAATCATCAACAGAGGATTCCATCAGCCGTATCAAGCCATCAACGAGTTATGCGCAGAAGGCAAGATAGACTGGTGCCGCACCCTCAACGATATGGCATTCACTATCAGAAAATAAATCAAAACAATATGAAAATTATAACGCAGAAAGAACTGGCATCCTTAGCAGGAGATGCTTTTGAGAATGCCTACAAGCATGGTTTCTATTCTGAGAGCACAGAAATAGAAACCGCATTGATGCTCATCATCACAGAAATGTCGGAAGCTGTTCAGGCAGACCGACACAATCGTCACGGAAGTATCGAAGACTACGAAAGCGAGATACAGATGGGAAGAGATATTCCTACTGCCTACAAGAACACTCTTGAAGGAACGGTTGAATCAGAGTTCGCTGATATTGCCATCCGTATCTTATCCCTATTAGGATGGATGAATAGCAAGACCCCGATTAAATTAAAAAGCGATTCTATACTTGCTGACGAATACGGAATTGGCAAGATTCAATTTAAGGTTCAAAACACAATTAATAAAGGCAGTATCGCTAAAGATTTGTACCGACTCAACGGACGCTTGAGTTGGTTTGTTGATAATGGGTCTTGCAGTTGGTTTGTATCAGATACCCTTCAAGGTATACTTATGAGGGTATTCGCTATCGCCCACAATAACAACATCGACCTGATGGAGCACATCAAGTTGAAAATGAAGTATAACAAATCTCGTCCGTATCTTCACGGATGCAAATATTAGGAGGACAAAATTATGTTTGGAATAGAACAGATTTCAAGAAGATGCTTAATGACACTGAGTGATGGTAGCAAAATCCAAGCTACTATCACCACCCCAAAGCCCACCAAGCCCATCTTCCCTGAGCAAATGGAACGTCAGTTCATTGAGAGTTTTAATAATTCGCAACCTCTTGCAGTAAACAAGGTTGTCAAGTGTCACATCATGAGAAATTAGTTATGGAAGATTTGCCTATAGGGTCAGAAATCGTCTTGAAGGTGGTTGAGACCGAGAAAGAAGAATGCAATGGCTGTTTCTTCAATGAGATATGTAGCGACATTTATGAAATGGTTTGCCAAAATTTCAAGTGTTACGCAGGCGAAAGAAAAGACGGAAAGAATGTTCAGTTCAAAAGAGTGAAGTAATTATGATTAAAGAAGTAAAAATGTACTCTGTCGTATGTGACAGATGCGGAAAACCATTCATTGATGAGTTTAATGGCATTGTGGCTTGGTTGGACGAAGGAACTGCCAAAGAGCAAGCAATGGAAAGCGAATGGGCAGAGATAGGTGATAAGCACTACTGCCCAGACTGCTATGAGTTTGACGATGAACTTGATGAGTATGTTCCTAAAAAGAAAGGAGATAAACAATGATATATCGTGATATTGATGGTTACTATCTTTACCAAATGCTACCAAGATATTCCATGCCAAAGGTTGATATTGTTAATACGACTTCTCCAAAGGAATATGGTCAGAAACTTTTAAATAGAAAGAGAGGTCGAAAATGGTAGAGTTTAAAGTTGGAGAAAGAGTAACTCTTGAAGTTACCGAAACTGATAAAGAATCTTGTAAAGGTTGCTTCTTTGATAGTAAGAAGTTTTGTGAAGTATGGCAGCAATACCCTTGTAGCATCAAAGAGCGTTCAGACCACAAGAATGTAATCTTTAAAGAAGTAAAGGAGTAAATCGTATGAATGGATTAACTAAAGAGATAACGGCTACGTGTGGAAATACTATCCTTGTCGTAGGCTTATCTAATAAAGATGAAGTAATGTACGTCAAGTCAACGATAAGAGTGAAGCCGAAGAACAGAAAGCAGAAGAAGGAGTTCAAAAGCCAGTCTTATAGAATGAGAAAGGTTGCAAAAGGTGAGTATGAAGTAACAACATACTGCCCATTTAATGTCAAGTTGTTCTCTAAGATAATAAGCCTTCTTGAAAAGAATGAGAATGGCGAGTTTTGATTTAATATTGATAAAAAGTAAAGTGTATGGCACAGAAATATATAGTTAATGATATTGTTATGTATAAAAACAGAATACATACAATTATAGATACACTTGGGTTAAATAACTATGAGTTATCTTATATAAGACATCCA
>PPYE01131169.1_pt1 | contig 13669 bp, 10 predicted proteins | sample 1559881 | NCBI WGS metagenome assembly PPYE01 (sample SAMN08240022, study PRJNA423297) | Human gut metagenome, whole genome shotgun sequencing project.
CTTTTGAGCATTTATGCTCAGATCTACAATTCATCTCCCACCTATAGAGGAAGGAGAATTCTTGCTATGTTATGTTAAAAAGTCCTACTCCATAATGATATTCTCTTGCCGGTTTTAAAACATCGTTTAAATTTACTAACATGAATAATCCCCCTTTAATTTTTAATAGTTCTTTTAAAGAACTATTATCTTTTAAATTTACTCACCGACATATATCGGTGAGTTTATTGGTGTATATTTTTACAAAGAAAAATTTACACAAAAAACTGTAATTCCCCTTTGAAAATACTGTTTACTACCAATGCTGCCGCACCGACCAGCTGTGCCTGCTTGCCGAAATAAGCCTTCTTGACCGGAATATTCCATCCATCCTGTGCGATCTTACGGTCATTGATCAGTATCTCCAGTTTCTTTACGTAATCCTCCGGCCAATCTATTCCATCATATCCAAGTACGATCATCTCCGGCTGGAGCATATTGATAATGCTTACCAGTCCTGCACTGATATCCTGAATCATTTCTTCCAGAATATCCTCAACTTCCGGTCTGTCATGAATCTTAAAGTAATCCGCATAAGGCAGATTCAGCCCGGTTATTTTTTTCAGTTTTTCTCTGACCACATAACTGCTCGCATACATTTCCAGACAACCTCTGTTTCCGCAGGAACACTGCAGTCCTTTACAGTTAATGCTGACATGACCAAGCTCTGTTTCAAATCCTCTGTGACTGTGAAAAACCTCTCCTCCACATACAAAGCCGGAACCAATACCATTGGACACAGCAAGAAGAAGGAAATCCTGTTCCGCCTTGCCGATTCCAAACAGTTTTTCTGCCAGTGCTGCACAGTTGTTATCATGGTCAAAATAAACCGGAAGATTATATTTCTTCTGGATTGCTTCTTTGATCGGGACATGCTTAACTCCATAAAATCGCGGTGGATTCAGAATAATTCCGTTGCGGATATCTACCGGCCCGATAGAAGCAATGCCAATTCCCAGAATATTTTTCTCCTCTTCCATCATCCGGTCAATCAGTTCAAAAGCATTCTGAATCAGAATATCCCCTGTCAGCTCGCCAAATTCTATGGTCTCTGTGCGGAATATCTGCATGTCCAGGCTGCAGAGTACAGCCTGGATATTTGTTCGGAAAACAAGAATTCCTATGATCTTCGGGGCCTGATCAGCAACTTTGAGAATGATCGGATTCCTGCCGCAGACTTCTGTAAGCTCTTCCTCACATTCCTTTACAATTCCCTTCTCCATGAACTCTGCCACAATATTGGTCACTGTGGTTTTGGCAAGGCCAGTCCTCCTCGAAAGTTCAATTCTCGTATTACAGGTTCCCGTAGCGATCAACTGAAAGATCAGTCCTCTGTTGAACTGTTTGGATGTTATGCTGTTCTTGCCATTTCCTTTTTTCATGTTTACCTGCATGATCATTTTCCCCTTCAAATCATGATATGATGCCAGGGCAGGATCCCCGGCCATTAAATACATGGAGTATTATTTTTCTTTGATCGTAATACTCCATGTATTGGTATATTCCTGTCCACTTTCAAGCGAAAGCAGATCTGCCTGTTTTTCCAGATCCTCGACTACATTTTTGCGTGAAGGAAGCGAACTCCACGGCTCAATACAGACATAATCTACTTCTACATGTGGCCAGTGCCAGATTCCAAGATAATCCATATCCGGAAATGCGACTGTGATCTTTTTGCTGCCTTTTGCACTTTCAAGTGTTACTTCCCTCGGCATTTCTTTCAACACGATTGCATCATCATCGAACAGATTATGCTCCAGATTCAGATAACGGCCTTCTTCCAATGCAAAAGCCTCATCCTCCTCCAGTACGAAACAGTCCTCCGAAAAAAGAATCCTGCGTGGTTTGGGATCTTCGCCAAAATCAATCCTGTAATCCTCAAATTTCAGATTCTTCTCAATCGGAATCTGGAATCCCGGATGTCCGCCGATACCGAAATACATCTTCTTATCATCGGTATTCTTTACCTGATATGTAATCAGCGTCAGGGAATCTGCTTTCTGCTCAACAAGCTCCATCTCATCATACGGAAGAAATCCGTGAATATCCATATGATAAACGGTATCCTGGTATTTATAGCTTTTTTCTGTCATTCGACCGATATAGGGAAATAGATTCGGCCCTCTGTCTGTCCATGTTGCAGCATCTCCCTGCCACAGGTATTCCTGTCCTTCTGCATCTTTGACAGACTGAAATTCTCCCCCCTTGGAAGAAACCACCAGTGTAAGTTTCTCATTGCTGATCGTATAGTTCATGTCTTCACCCTCCTTGTGTTTTCTCATTATAGCACGTCAAACTTTCAGTTTCTATCTTTTTATAACAATCACCCTCTTATAGTCTGTCTTTTTACCACATTTTATCTTTTTATTGCAATTCCATTCTCATTCTTTTATAATAAGAATTAGATTGTTTTACAGACAAATTGAAAAGAAACGAGGAATCCATATGAGCGAAAAAACTGTCGTTGTTGCTCTTGGTCACAAAGCCCTGGGCGCAACTCTTCCAGAACAGAAACAGGCTACCAAGGCCGCTGCAAAAGCCATTGCAGATCTTGTAGAGGATGGTGCACACGTTGTCATCTCCCACAGCAACGGACCTCAGGTCGGCATGATCCATACAGCTATGAACGAATTCGGTAAGGCGCATCCTGATTATACCTTTGCGCCAATGTCTGTATGTTCTGCCATGAGTCAGGGATATATCGGATATGATCTTCAGAATGCAATCCGTGCAGAACTGATCTCCAGAGGAATCTACAAACCGGTCGCAACGATTCTCACCCAGGTTGTGATCGATCCTTATGATGAAGCTTTCGGGGAACCAGAGAAAATCATTGGACGTATTCTTACTTCTGAAGAGGCAGAAGCAGAGGAGGACAAGGGAAACTTTGTTACAGAAGTTGGAAATGGCGAATATCGCAGAATCCTTGCAGCCCCGAAGCCACAGAAAATCGTGGAACTTGAAACGATCCGTACTCTTGCAGATGCAGGACAGGTCGTGATCGCAGCCGGCGGCGGCGGAATCCCGGTCATGGAACAGGGAATCGATCTCCATGGTGCAAGTGCTATCATTGAAAAAGACTTTGCAAGTGAGCTTCTCGCAGAGGAATTAAATGCAGATACGCTTCTGATCCTCACCAGCGTTGAGAAAGTCAGCCTGAATAAAGATACTGACAAAGAAACTTATCTGGACACTGTTTCTGTAGCTGATGCCCGCAAATACATCGATGAGAATCAGTTTACAGCCGGCTCCATGCTTCCGAAGATCGAAGCTGCGGTCGCATTTGCAGAAAAAGGCGATGGACATCGCACCATCATCACAGATATTGCTCATGCCAAAGATGGATACAAAGAAAAGACCGGTACTATCATTAAATAATTGGAGCATTCTTAAATGGAAATAAAAAACAGAACTTTATCGAATTTTGCAGAACTGGTACGAACCGGAGAATGCAAGAAATTCAGAGGCCGTCTGAAGGTCGGTGTGGATCTCGGTACTGCCAATACGGTCCTTGCGGTTGTTGACAGCACAAACAGACCGATTGCAGGTGTCTCCGCACCTTCTCATGCAATTCGTGACGGTGTGATCGTAAACTATTATGAATCCGTTCAGCTTGTCACAAAACTGAAAGCAGAGCTCGAGGAAAAACTTGTCACCGAGCTCCCCTATGCTGCTGCTGCCATCCCTCCGGGAGTTTCCGAAGGCAGTGTCAAAAGCATTGGCTATGTACTGGAAGGTGCCGGATTCGAAGTGATGAATATCGTAGATGAGCCGACTGCTGCCGCTGCTGTCCTCAAGATCACAGACGGTGCAGTTGTGGATGTCGGTGGTGGCACAACCGGCATCAGCATCCTCAAAGATGGCAAGGTCATCTACACCGATGATGAAGCAACCGGCGGAAGTCATATGACCATGACAGTTGCCGGGCATTATAAGATTCCTTACGAAGAAGCTGAAGTTCTCAAGACTACTCCTGAGAAAGAGGATGAAATCTTCCCGGTCGTCAAGGCTACCATAGAGAAAATGGCAACCATCACTGAGAAATTTCTCAATGGTTATCAGGTGCCTGCAGTTTATGTTGTAGGTGGCTCCGCAAGCTTCAGGGAATTCACAAATGTATTCGAGAAGAAGCTGAAATTACCGGTATATCGTCCGGTTCATCCACTTCTTGTAACTCCACTCGGAATCGCATATAATTGCGAATTGCCGCCAGTTACACCGAAGAAAAAATAATAATTCTGCAAAAAATTGCCGGTACACTATAATGTACCGGCTGTTTTATTATTTTTCTGATTTACATTGATTTACGTTCTGCAATCTCTGCCATCTTTGCTTCGTTCAGTCGTGTATCACCATGGACACGGCTGTAAGAAAGATATCCATTCATTCGGTCGATCTTGGTCAGGTTATGGGAACCGCATACCGGACACACATCCATCTCCAGTTCCTGGTGACCGCAGTCATCACAGTATGCCAGAGAAAGATTGACACCTTCATAATATCCCAGATTCATTGCTCTGCGGATCAGAGTACGGATGGCTTCTTTATTATAGCCAATCGGATAACGTACATACTGGATCTTACCACCATTACAGAGTTCCCAGAATCGTCCCTCCAGATCCTGTTTCTCAATCGGAGTTACATCCTCTGTTACATGGCAGTGGAAGCTGTTGCTGACATACGGTCTGTCAGAAACACCCTCAACAATTCCGTACATCTTACGGAACTGTTCTACCTGCAGACCGCAGAGACTCTCTGCCGGTGTACCGTAGATTGCATACAGATATCCATCTTCCTGCTTAAACTGGTTTACTTTATCATTGATGTATTTCAGAACTTCCAGGGCAAACTGTCCATCTTCACGGATTGACTTACCATTATAAAGCTCCTGCAGTTCATTCAGTGCTGTAATACCAAAAGAAGCTGTCATTGGCTTCAGAAGCTTGCCGATCTTTTCATTTGGTTTCAGATGACCGCCATAGAAACCGCCCTCGCAGTATGCCAGTGGGTTCGTGGAAGCACGCATCTGTCCCAGGTATTCATAAGTACGGATATGCAGATTACGGATCATCTGCAGATAGAAATCCAGCACCTCATAGAAATCTCTGCTCTCGGCTCTTGCTTTCGCCAGGATCATTGGAAGATGAAGGCTGACTGCACCGATATTGAAACGTCCGACAAATACCGGTGTATCTTTATCATCTGCCGGATACATACCGCCGCGTTCATACCACGGACTTAAGAATGCACGGCACCCCATTGGGCTGATAACTTTGCCATATTGTTTATACATGCTGGCAATATAACCCTTACCTGTCAGAGACAGCCAGTCCGGATACATCGTCTTTGCTGAACAATCCACACCTGCTTCAAAAATATCTTCACATGGTTTTCCAGGTCCATGAAGATTTTCATCATAAAGAAATACGATCTTCGGGAACAGTACCGGTTTCTTGTGCCCCTTCTTACCCTGTCCGCCTTTGTGTACCTCCAGAAGAGAAATATTACACATCTTCTCAAACTGTCCGGTTCCAAGTCCCAATGTAACTGTAACGAACGGATAATCTCCACGGGAAGAACCTACTGTATTAAGTTTGTACTCAATTCCCTGCCATCCCTGGTCAAAATCACGTCTTACTTTATCCAACGCATATTCGATTGCTTTTTCCTCTCTGCCGTTCCAGTTCTCATCCGCATATTTCAGAAATTCACTGATATATTTATCATAACTCTTCTGTGCATATGGTCCAAGGATCTTGTCAACTTCCGGTACGGTAAAACCGCCATACTGCTGTGCCGCAGTACTCAGGATAATATCTCCCATAACATCAAATGCAGTATCCAGTGTCTTCGGCTCATTGTACCAGACATTACCCATCTCAAATCCGCCTTTTAATACGGAGCCAACGTCAAACAGACAGCAGTTCATCGTATCCAGACGTGCTGACTGGTCATGAATATAGATATATCCATCTTTACATGCCTGCAGCTCGTTGCGGTTCATAAAAAACTTACGATACAGTTCCTTATTCAGTTCATTAAAGATCAGGCTTCGCTTCGTAGCAACCAGCGCACTGTCGGTATTTGCATTGCTCTTGTCCCCGATGTAACGGATTGCCTGGCTCTTTGTATATACGTCGTCCATCATGTGGATAAAATCAAGTTTATAATTACGATAATCACGATAGCTCTTGGCAACTGCCGGATTCACACGCTCCAGAGCTCCTTCAACGATATTATGCATCTCCTGGATCTCAATCTCATTTTTTCCAAGAGAATCTGCATGCTCCTGTGCAAAACGACAGATAAAATCTTTTTCTTCCGGTGAAAATTTATAAAGGATTCGTGCGGCAGATTTGTTTACTGCTTTCACGATCTTCTGCGGATCAAATTCTTCTCTTGTTCCGTCTTTCTTAATTACATAAATCATACCTTGTCTCTCCTGTTTGCTGCATTTATGAGGTTTTGCCACTGTTCTTTCGTTCACAGTGGCGGTTCCTTTACCCCTATCGCATTCTCCCCATATATTGTGTTGCATATGAGAGTATAACACAATATCATGTGAAATAAAAGGGGGAATTTCATTTTTTATTGTCTGAAATCTTCCCCCGAAAATCCATTATTAAACTAATATTTTTAATCTTCCCACTCCATCAGATAAACACTGTCGAAGTCACTCTCTTCGGATTCTACCTGAATCGTGTCACCTTCTTCAAATGTCAGAAACAGTGTATCCTCACCATCTTTGAGTGTATATTGTTCGTTATCTGCTTTCTTTCTGGTAATAGTAAGTGTCACTTCGGCGCTGGAAGTAAAAACGCCATATTTTCCTGCTTCAAACTGAACGCCAGCCTGTGCCGGTCCATATCCTGCACCGATCGAATAATCCTTGTATCCCTGCTCATCATCCCAGCTGTAAAAATATGTACCCGGATCTGTGGTCTCAGCGGTATCTGTCTGTATCTCACTGCTATTCTCAACCTCAGACTGAATTGCTTCTTTTATGACACCACCCAGATCTTCAGCCAGTGGTGCAACTGCTGCAAGAATAATAATGATCACCCAAAGTATCCCAAGTTTTGAATGCTTCTTAGTTTTTGCAGGCCGGATTTTTTCTCTGCCAGAGGATGTATTCCGATTGCCAGCAGCCTTTCCGGTGCTTCCTTTCCCCAAGGATCCGACTCCCTGTGTCTGCATGATCTTACGGGCCTTATCTGATGCATGTCGATAGTGATCACTCCGGCTCTCATTCAGATGATACAGGATTTCATCATTGCGGTATGGCATACCACACTCTTTACATCGTCCATTTACAACCGTTCCGTCACATAACGGACATTTCATAGACAACACCCCCTTAGTTCAAATCATTTCTCCGATTTCACTTCAAATTGCTGTATTCATTATTGTATCCTTTTTATTGCAATCTTACAAGGTAAAAAAATTGCAATACCGACTTTTTCTTGCTATAATAGTTACATTAAATCTAGGAGGATTATTATGGAACAAATCAAGATTCCTGACGGGTATCATTCAGATCTGAATCTGCATGATACACAGGTTGCAATTAAAACTGTCAAAGACTTTTTCCAGCAGACACTTTCCCAGAAGCTGAATCTTCTCCGTGTTTCTGCTCCTATCTTTGTATCTCCATCCTCAGGTCTGAACGACAATCTTAACGGTGTAGAACGTCCGGTAAGCTTCGACATCAAAGGCCAGGACGAAAATGCTGAGATCGTACATTCCCTTGCCAAATGGAAACGCTATGCGCTGAAGAAATACGGCTTTGCTCATGGCGAGGGCCTTTATACAGATATGGTCGCGATCCGTCGTGATGAAGACCTGGACAACATCCATTCTGTATATGTTGATCAGTGGGACTGGGAAAAGATCATTTCCAAAGAAGAACGTACCATGGAAACTCTGATCAACACAGTCCGCTCTATCTACAGTGTACTCCGCAAAACAGAGAAATACATGGCTGTACAGTATGATTATATTGAAGAGATCCTGCCAAAAGAAATTGCCTTCGTTTCCACCCAGGAACTGGTAGACATGTATCCGGATCTGACTCCAAAGGAAAGAGAATACAAGATCGTCAAAGAAAAAGGCGCTGTATTCCTTATGCAGGTTGGTAAGACTTTGTCCAACGGAGAACGTCATGACGGACGTGCACCGGACTACGATGACTGGGAACTGAACGGAGATATCCTCGTATACTATCCGGTTCTTGACATTGCTCTGGAACTTTCATCCATGGGTATCCGTGTTGACGAAGAAGCACTCGACCGTCAGCTGACAGAAGCCGGATGCGATGACCGCAGAGAACTTCCTTTCCAGAAAGCAATTCTGAATAAAGAACTTCCATACACTATTGGCGGTGGAATTGGCCAGTCCCGTATCTGTATGTTCTTCCTTCGCAAAGCTCATATCGGAGAAGTCCACGTATCCCTGTGGCCGGAATCCATCACCAAAGCAGCCGAAGAAGCCGGAGTAAATTTATTATAAAAGAAGTGAGCAGTAACGTAAATCTGCTGTAAAAGTTACTACTAAGCATTTCTTCTATAGTATGATTTCACCAAATTTTAATAATTGAATTATTGACAGACAGGTACCTTCATACTATCATATCAATAGCAACTGACATAAATTGTTTCAGTAAATATACATCAGCTGTTCACAGCTGCAACATATATGAAAGACCGAGGTACTTACCGTGAATATTTTATTTTTCCTGACACCCAAAAGTGATGTAGCCTATATATTTGAGGACGAGACACTTCGCCAGACTGTTGAGAAGATGGAGCACCGCAAATTCTCCTGTATTCCTCTCCTAAGTATGGATGGCCGTTATACCGGCACGATTTCCGAGGGGGATATTCTATGGGGCATCAGACGACTGAATATCAACAGCACTGACCTGAAGGAAATGGAAAATGTCTCCATCATGGCTATCCCGCGACGCGCCACTTATAAACCGGTACACGCAGATGCTGATATGGAAGACCTTCTGGATCGTGCGATCAATCAGAATTACGTCCCGGTAGTTGATGATCAGGGATATTTCATCGGAATCATCACACGTAAAGAAATCATCAAATACTGTTACAAAGAAATGAAAGAATTAAGCATTCTTCGTAAAAAAGAAGAAGCCGACTCCTGAATGGAGCGGCTTCTTTTTTAATCTTTAATCCGGAATCACCGGAACTGCATCCGCCGGTATCGGGCAGACAAAACCATCTTTTGTTCTCTTTTCAAATTCTGCTCTTGCCTCATCCAAGAGAGATGTATCTTCAATCAGATCAATTGCGGTTGCTGCAATAACTTTTCCTGCGTGGACCGCTGCTTTATGTCCAATCTCTGTGCGGTCACAGGAAACATTCTGCCAACTGTGTCCCGGGCATCCATTCGGCCATGCTGCTACATGGATCTGGGCTGTCGGTGTCAGCCAGCTTACATCTCCAACATCAGTAGAGCCAGCCTTAAAGGCATCCTTCTGATACAACGGTGTAAGGAATCCATTCATTGCATGTCCGTATTCCTTCTGCATCTTCTCCACCTGTTCTTTTGCATTCTCATCATTTTCTGCTGCAACTCCAGGTACACCGCTGGAATCATAAGTCTCAGCGAGTGCATCCGCATAAGCATTTTCTTCTTCTGTATATTCCGGAACACCAAGTTCTTCAAAATTCTTGTAGAGAACTCTCTCCAGTGCAAAGTTGCTTACGGTATCTGCAAGACCGTCTATGAATTTCTTTTCATAAGTAGTCTCTGTCATCAGAGCAGCACCCTCTGCGATCTTATCCACACGCTTCTGAAGCTCCACTGCCTCTGCCACATGGTTGGAACGGACCATATAAAGAACGCTTGCACGAGGCTGTACCACGTTCGGGCTGCATCCGCCAGCATCTGTGATCGCATAATGGATACGTGCTTTATCACTCATGTGCTCACGAAGGAACTGCACTCCGATATTCATAAGCTCAACTGCATCAAGAGCACTGCGTCCCTTCTCAGGTGCACCGGCGGCATGTGAAGCGATGCCGGTAAATTTGTACTGTGTCTGGATACAGGAATTTGAAGAGCCTGTAGCCACCTCATTTACATCTTCCGGATGCCAGGTAAGTGCTGCATCCAGTTTTTTCCAAAGACCATCACGAGCCATAAATGCTTTTGCAGCACCACCTTCTTCTCCCGGGCATCCGTAAAGGATCACTGTACCAGAAACATCATTCTGTTCCAGATATGCCTTGATTCCAAGAGCAGCTGCAAACGCACCTGCACCAAGAAGATTATGTCCGCATCCATGACCATTTCCACCAGCGTTTTTTTCTTTACGCTCGATAAGGCCACCTTCCTGAGAAAGTCCTGAGAGAGCATCGTACTCTGCAAGAATACCTATATATGGTCGTCCGTGTCCATACGATGCTGCAAACGCAGTCTCAATATTGCAGGTTCCGCGTTCCACATCAAATCCTTCTTTTTCCAGTGCTTCGCAGTAGGTTTCCGCGGATTTGAATTCCTGAAGAGAAAGCTCTGCGAATTCCCAGACTTTATCGGCAATGCCAGCGATCAGAGACTTTTTTTCTTCAATTGTCTGCAGTGCAGACTGTTTTTGTGTTGTCATCGTATCGTACCTTCTTTCTATAAAATTAAGAAAAGACAAAGGCAACCAGAGTATTCTGGTCACCTTCATTATTATAATACCTTAGATAAAAATTCCTGCAGACGCGGATTCGTCGGATTATCAAAGATTTCTGTCGGAGTGCCATCTACAAGAAGCTTTCCGTCTGCCATGAAAAGAACACGGTTTCCGACTTCACGCGCAAATCCCATCTCATGTGTTACTACGACCATGGTCATACCTTCCTTGGCAAGCTCTTTCATAACATCCAGAACTTCTCCTACCATTTCCGGGTCAAGTGCAGATGTTGGCTCATCAAAGAGCATCACTTCCGGTTCCATCGCAAGTGCTCTTACGATTGCAACACGCTGTTTCTGTCCACCGGAGAGCTGGATCGGATATGCCCCTGCACGGTCTGCAAGTCCAACACGTTCCAGAAGCTCGAGTGCTTTTTTCTCTGCCTCTTCTTTGGAAACGCCTTTGACTTTCATCGGTGCCAGAGTCATATTGTCCAGAATGGTCATATGCGGAAACAGGTTAAAATGCTGGAAAACCATTCCCATTTTCTGACGAAGTCCATCGATATCAAGTTTTACGGTCTTGCCGGAAGCATCTTTGTATTTCTTCTTGGTGATGTCCACACCGTTAAAAATTATCTCACCGTCTGTCGGCTCTTCCAGAAGATTCAGACTGCGAAGAAATGTGGATTTACCGGAACCGGATGGTCCGATGACTACCATTACGTCGCCTTTGTTGATATCTGCTGTCACACCGTCCAGTGCTTTAATCGCGCCTCTGTGATAATGTTTCTTGAGGTTTTTTACCTGAATCAGACTATCGTTTGTCGCCATGGCTCATTCTCCTTTCGAAATATGCAATCAGTTTGGAGGTTGGGAAGCACAGGCAGAAGTAAATAGCTGTAGCTACCAGCAACGGCTCGATGATAATGAATGTCGCACCTTTGACTGCGTTTACGGCAGACATGATATCCTGTACACCGATGGTGTATGTGATCGCGGATTCCTTGATGATAACAACGAATTCGTTTGCGATCGCCGGCAGAATGTTCTTGAGTGCCTGCGGAAGAATGATGTAACGCAGGTTCATAGTCTGAGAAAGTCCAAGGGAACGTGCTGCTTCTGTCTGTCCCTGGTCAATAGACTGAATACCAGCTCGCATGATCTCGCAGAGATATGCGCCTGAGTTCATACCAAGTGCAACAACACCCGGGAAGAAACGATTGAATTTGATAAATCCAAACAGCTGGAATGATGGAAGATCGATCATTCCGAACACACCATAGTAGATGATAAAAATCTGTACCAGTACCGGAGTGGAACGAAGAATCTCTACATAAGCAGTTGCGATAAAAGAAAGGGGATTAAATTTGGACAGCCACACCAGCGGTCCTCCCTCTCTCAGATGTCCATTACGGTCTACCGCCAGAGCACGGAACGGACGGATGTTTGACATACGCATCAGTGCGAGGATCAGAGCAAGAACAAAACCAATCGCTACTGTAAACAGTGACAACAATACAGTTACGAGAAGACCCTGTCGAAACAGCTGTGCATATGGGGCAATTTTGCCAAAATTAGATAATTTAATAAAACTGTCCATATAAACTCCTTTCATTGTATAGTTAATTTTCATATATCATTGCTGAATACTGAACTTAATTACTTAAGTTTAAACAGCAACAATTCCTCCCCATATATATCTGGGGAGGAATCTATGATTTTTGTTTGTGTTGCCTGAAATATCTTATAAAATATTTTTATAAGAAATCTTTCTTAAATATTATTCAGCGTCATCTGCTGCATCAGCTTCCGGAACTGCACCGTTCTCGTCCAGTGTTCCTTCATATGTCTGACCTGCTGCAAGCTCTGTTGCATCTGCTACGAATTTATCTATAGAACCATCATCAATAGCATCTGCGATCGCTTCGTTTACAGCTTTAAGAAGTGCTTCGTTTCCTTTTGCTACACCGATTGCCGATCCTTCTGTATCATATGGTACATCACATACGATTTCAAGATCCGGATAGTTTTTCTGGTAGCTTTCTGCTACAGCTGTCTCAATGAATGCACCGTCCATCTTACCTGTCAGAAGCTCAGTGATGATATCTGTAACCTTCGGGAGAGATACGATATCTGCATCCGGAGTGTTTTCGTTTGCAAGATCAAGCTGGATAGAACCTGTCTGTGCACCGATAGAATAATCTTTGTTGTTTGCATCTTCAAGAGTCTTGAACTGATCAGCTTTGTCTTTTACTGTTACGAAAGACTGTCCGCCCTTGTAATACAGATCTGAAAACTCCATAGCATCTGCACGAGCCGGATCCGGTGAAAGACCTGCCATGCCAAGGTCAACGTTTTTCTGTGAAAGCTCGCTTAATACACCGTCGAAGTCCATCGGAACTACTTCCAGTTCCAGTCCCATCTTGTCTGCGATGTACTGAGCCAGATCCATATCAAATCCGGAAAGTGTCGGGTTGCCATCTTCATCGATTGAATAAAATTCATATGGTGCGAAGTCCGGGCTTGTTGCAACTGTAAGCTTACCATCTGTAACAGTCTCTACCTTATCATCAGCCATTGCCGGAGCTGCCATGGAAACAGCCATAACTGCACCAATCATAAGTGCTGTAATTTTCTTTAAATTCATTTTGTTCTCCTCCTCGTTTTATCCAAGAATATTTATGCACAAAATTGCATAAATCCTATTCATTTTTCTTATTGTATCACACTATCTCAAAATTACAAGCACAACTTTTATTAATTAGTACACAAAAATTATGCAATATTTTAACATTCACTTGTTAAAACGCATAAATATACTGTTTTGGCATTGCTTTCAGGCGCAAAAACATTCTCAGATACATGTATTTCACTTGAATCTGTTTTTATATTTTTCTATAATAAAAGAATACTTTTATTTCAGATCATACTGAATCCATATTTTAGTGTATTATAAATTTTTATGCATTATACAGGAGGGCTGTTC
>PPYE01662414.1_pt1 | contig 13669 bp, 13 predicted proteins | sample 1559881 | NCBI WGS metagenome assembly PPYE01 (sample SAMN08240022, study PRJNA423297) | Human gut metagenome, whole genome shotgun sequencing project.
CCGCCCCCGCCCCCGCGCAGGAGCCCGAGGCCGAGAAGGCTGCCGTCAGCGACGACGACTGGGACATTCTGGAGCGCATTTTCAACCGCAAGCGCTGAGACCTGTGGTTCTGACAAACGAAATACCGGCCCTGGAGAGGAAGCAAACGCCGCTCCAGGGCCTTTTTTTAAAGAGGAGGGCCGCTGGGACGGCGGGAGGAAGCGTATGGGAACGAGAATGAGGGCCTGGCTCTCTGTGGGAATGGCGGCGGTCTGTGCGCTGCTGATGGCAGGCTGCGCCCAGGGAGAGGCGGCCCTGGAGGTGGATGCGGTCAATCTCCAAACCGCGGTGGAGGAGCGTGAGGAGATCCCGGCGTGGGCGGCCCCGTATGTCACAGAGGAGACCGGCCCCTATGGGCAGGAGATCCGGCGCTGGAGCCGTCCGGAGCCGGAGACTCTGCCGGAGGCCGGACCGGAGGAGATGCGCGGTCTGCTCACCGCTCTGGGGCTGGATCAAGATGCTGTGGCATCCTACTCGCTGGAGCGGCTGGAGGAGTTTTGTTCGGCCAAGACGATCACGGTGCACTCTGCCTACCTCAGAACAGGAGAGGACGGCACGGTGAGCTACCATACCCGGGAGGAGGCCCTGGCAGAGCTGACGGCGGACCAGAAGCGGGAGACAGGAGATGCCTGGATGAACCTGCGGGTGGGCTGGACCAGTGGGAGCAAAGAACCGGAGGGGGATCTGTTTACTGTAACTGCCCTATGGCTCACCCAACCCGCTCAGGGCTGGGAGGACGTGATCGGCATCGCTGTGAAGGGGTACACCGCGGACGATTCGACCTTGCGCGGATGGTATCGCTCCGGCGGGGAGGATGAGGCCGGAGCCGGACTTGAGGATGGCACGGCCTATCAGACGCTGGCTGCGCCGGACTGGGAGGGCGGGGCCATGATTCTGGATTTGGCCGGGACTGCCCAGGGCCAGGGGAAGAAGGCATATATGGAGCTGTACGCACGGCCCCTCTATCCGGAAATCTCCATGCACAGCCAGGTGTGCGGGACGTACCTCCACCAGCGGGAACAGCAGGAGGAGAGTCCTGCTTTGGGGCTGCTTCAGGGGCCGGAGGAGGGGGAGAAAAACAGGGGCTGGCTGGAGCACTCGGTGACCGTGTCCAAATCCCTGCGGGAGCAATACGCGCCCCGGACGCTCCTGTGCGAATTTTTCTACGCCCCATGAAAAAGCTGCTCTCCGGAGAGCAAAGTTTTGCTTAGGCCTTGTTTGAAAATTGGAAATGTGCCCGACGGCGAGGGATTTTTTCGCCAGACAAGGCGATTTGACGCGGCAATAAGATTTTGACTTGTCAAGATAAAGAATTTTTATGCCAAAGGAATATTTTCCACAGAAAGGGAGGATCAACGATGACAGCGTTTCGCCGCAGAGATGCCGTCGCAGGCTGTATTGCCATCGGCCTGCTTCCCTTCTTTGAGAATCTGGTGACAGACCGGGTGCTGTATGAGCAGGTTGGATCTCTGGCCTACAACAGCAGTCCGCTGCATTTTTTGGGCTTTATCTTGTTCGCAGTCTGGCTTTTCACGGATTATTGGTTTTGTACGCGGACATTCACCAGCGGGATTTGGTGGTTCAAACGGGATGAGAACACCCGTCTGCGTCCAGACGGACAGCGGACCTATTGGCTGTGCGGCGGAGTAAGCGCAGCGCTCAGCCTTGTATGTGTTGGAATGCTTCTGTGGAGCGGCCGGTGGTGGGGCGCGCTTCTGCTGCCCTTAAAACTGGCTCTTCTGTGGATGGGCTGGAAAATACTGTTCCGGCCCGCTGTAGAATAGAGGAAGATGCCAAAATACCCTGGAGCTGAAAAATATGCTCCAGGGTATCTTTTTCAGGTGAACTCAGGAAAGCGGACAACCGTGGGACTATCCCGGCTGCTGGGCGGCCAGCATGCGGGAGGGGAGCTTCCCCTTCTTGGGCTCGAAACCCATGTCGGTGACCAGCTGCTTGTCCGGGTCCAAGTACAGATTCTGGCTGAACCCGTCCAGGATGGCCTGGTGGCCGTCGCAGTCCTGGGAGATATTGGCCTGAGCCAGGCCGGGGATGTTCAGAAGGCGCAGGAGCATGGCGGTGTGGCTGTCCACGCTGCCGTGCCAGGTGACCAGCCCCAGCAGCTTCTTCCGGTCCAGAGCCAGCACCTCGCTGGGCAGCAGCTCGTCGGACACCAGAATGGCCGGCCGGTTCCCCAGGGGATCGGGGATTTTTTCGCCCAGAAGCAGGCGGATCATCCGGTTGGAGATGTCCCGCAGATCGGCCCCCCGGGCCGCCATATAGGGGTTCTCCATGGCGGCGAAGGCGGCGGAGTAGCTGGTCCCCGCCACCTGGACGGCGTACTCCGCGGTGGTGTACTGGGTCTGGATGATGGACAGAATACTGTCCACAAAGGAGGTGTCCTCCAACAGCATGGCGTGGATGGCAAAGATGGATGCCGCCTGCGGACCCACCACCAGCGCGGCCTGGTCGTACAGATCGGCCAGCTGGAGCACCGCCCGGCGCTGGGCGGTCTGGAACCGGAGGACCTCATCCCCCGAGGAGAGGTGGGAGAGGAAGTCCAGCTGGAAAGGCTGGCGGTGGTATACCCGAAGGGGACCGTAGGCAACCTGATCCAAAATGGATTTGCCGGTCAGGATTTTCATACGATCACCGCCCCTCTGCGTTGAAAAATGTTTGGCTGTTCGCAGGGAAGCAGCCTCGACCGGAGGCTGTTCCCAGGGCAAATGTGCCAAGGACCTTCCTGTATTTTTGATTATAGTAACATTTGTACATTTTGTAAATCGGAAAAATTGCACAACAAAGAATGTTAAAATTTGGTAAGTTCAAAGAAACAGAAAACATTTTGCCTGGTATATTGGTGAAAGAAAGGGAAAAACCGCGAAAAACGGAGGAGAAATCGACGCTTTACAGCGTTAAACAGTCGTGCTATAATAAGACCAAATCCGTCCTGCCGCAGGGGGCCTTTTTCCGCCCGCGGCTGTAAAATTGGTAAATTTTGATTTCCAGGAGGTTTTGTGTCATGGTTTCCAAACGCATGCTTGGGCTGGGCACCGCCCGCTCTGTGATCCGGGAGCTGTTCGAGTACGGCAACCAGCGGGCCGCCGTCGTCGGCCGGGAGAACGTGTATGACTTCTCTCTGGGCAACCCCAGCGTTCCCGCCCCTCCCCAGGTGAATGAGACGGCCATCCGAATTCTGCAGGAGCAGCCCGACCTGATCCACTGCTACACCAGCGCCCAGGGAGATGCCGCCGCCCGGCAGCGGTTTGCCGATTCCCTGAACCGGCGCTTCGGCGGGGACTACACCGCCGATCAGTTCTACCTCACCGTGGGCGCGGCCGCCTCCCTGTGCTGTGTGTTCAACGGCCTCACCTGCCCGGAGGACGAGTTCATCGTCTTTGCCCCCTACTTCCCCGAGTACAAGGTGTTCATCGAGGGGGCCGGAGCCAAGATGGTGCTCATCCCCCCGGAGATCGAGCACTTCCAGATCGACTTCGCCGCCTTTGAGCAGGCCCTCACCCCCCACACCAAGGGCGTGGTGGTGAACAGCCCCAACAACCCCTCCGGCGTGGTCTACTCCCAGGAGACCCTGGAGCGGCTGGCGGACATTTTGAGAAAGAAGGAGGCCGAGTACGGCCACCCCATCTACCTCATCTCCGACGAGCCCTACCGGGAGATCGTGTTCTCCGGCGTGAAGGCCCCCTGGATTCCCCATCTGTACGACGACACCATTGTGTGCTACTCCTTCAGCAAGTCTCTCTCCCTCCCCGGCGAGCGTCTGGGCTATGTGCTGGTCCCCGGCAAGGTCACCGACTCCAAGGAGGTGTACGCCGCCGTGGCGGGGGCCGGGCGCTCTCTGGGCTATGTGAACGCCCCCAGCCTGTTCCAGCAGGTGACCTCCCTGTGCTGTGATTTGACCTCCGACCTGTCGGTATACGAGCACAACTGCAAGCTTCTGGTGTCCGCCCTTCGGGAGATGGGCTACCATGTGGCCGAGCCCGGCGGGGCCTTCTACCTGTTCCCCCGCAGCCTGGAGAGCGACGACATGGCATTCAGCGAGCGGGCCAAGCAGTTTGACCTGCTGCTGGTGCCAGGCTCCGGCTTCGGCGCTCCCGGCCACTTCCGGCTGGCCTACTGCGTCCAGACCGAGATGATTGAGCGGGCGCTGCCGAAATTTAAGGAGCTGGCTGATTCGTATCGATAAAATCGGCGTAAAATACAGGCAAAGCGGAGAGATCAACGTACCGCTTTGCCTGATTTTTTTGGGCTTCCGACGGCTTTTTTCATCGTTTTTCCCCTAGTCAAACCCCATGCCCGTCTAGTATGATTAACTTGGCAAAGAAGAGGAACAAAGAATCAAATTCCCGTAGGAGGAAGAATTATATGACTTTGAGAAAAACAAAAGTGATTTGCACCCTGGGCCCCGCGGTAGACGACGAGGAACTGATCCGCAAGCTGATCCGTGCCGGCATGGACGCGGCGCGCTTCAACTTTTCCCACGGCGACCACGAGGAGCATCTGCAGCGCCTGAACAAGCTGAACAACGTCCGGGACGCCATGAGCCGTCCGGTGGCCACCATTCTGGACACAAAGGGCCCGGAGATCCGCATCAAGAGCTTTGATACCAAATCAATTACCCTGGAGGCGGGCGCCTCCTTCACCCTGACCACCCGAGAGGCGGCGGGCAATGCCGGGCTGGTCTCCGTCACCTACCCCGACCTCCACAAGGAGGTGGGCCCCGGCCAGGAGATCCTCATTGACGACGGCCTGGTGGCCCTGAAGGTGGACCGTATTGAGGGCCAGGACATCCACTGTACCGTGGAAAACGGCGGCACCCTGTCCGCCAACAAGAGCATCAACATCCCCGGCGTAAAGATCCATCTGCCCGCCCTCACCGAGAAGGACGTCAGCGACATCAAGTTCGGTGTGGAGCACGACTTTGACTTCATCGCCGCCTCCTTTGTCCGCCGGGCCGCCGACGTCCAGGCAGTCCGCCAGGTGCTGGACCAGTTTGGCGGTCAGGACGTGAAGATCATCGCCAAGATCGAGAACCAGGAGGGCGTGGACAACATCGACGAGATCCTGGCGGCCGCCGACGGCGTCATGGTGGCCCGGGGCGACCTGGGCGTGGAGATCCCCGCCGCCCGGGTGCCCATCCTGCAGAAGCAGATCATCCGTAAGGGCCTGCGCCTGGGCAAGCCGGTGATCACCGCCACCCAGATGCTGGACTCCATGATCCGAAATCCCCGCCCCACCCGGGCGGAGGTGTCCGACGTGGCCAACGCCGTCTTTGACGGCACCAGCTGCGTCATGCTCTCCGGCGAGACCGCCAACGGCAACTACCCCGTGGAGGCCCTGTCCGCCATGGTGGGCATTGTGGAGGAGGCCGAGCAGTCCATCCACTACTGGCGCCGCTTCGAGAAGATGATGGGGGTGTCCGCCTCCAACATCGACGACGCCATCACCCACACCTGCTGCCTCACCGCCAAGGATCTGGACGCCAAGGCCATTCTGGTGGCCACCAGCTCCGGCCGCACCGCCCGGATGATCTGCCGGTTCCGCCCCTCCTGCCCGGTGGCCGCCCTCACCATGCACGAGAAGGTGCGCCGCCAGCTGGCCATCTCCTGGGGCATCATCCCCTTCCTCACCGGAGAGGTGACCTCCACCGACCGGATCTTCTCCATGTCTGTGGAGGTGGCCCTGAAGGAGGGCCTGGTCCAGAATGGGGACACCGTGGTCATCACCGCCGGCGTGCCCCTGGGCCGCAGCGGCTCCACCAACCTAATCAAGGCGCAGATCGTCAACGAAGAGGATCTGCTGTAAGCGGTCCCCATAAAAACGGCTGTCCCAGCTGGGACAGCCGTTTTGTATTTTCCGGACCCAGTGCTTGAAAGATTTTGTAATACTATTTACAAAGGATATACTGTGTGGTACGATATATACAGGAGGTGAGGGTGTGAATTTGGACGACTGGAAATCTCAAATCAAGCGGGGAACTTTGGAATTTTGTATTCTCCGGATGATCCGGCAGCGGCCCACCTACGGATACCGGATGATCACCGCCCTGGAGCGGTATCCCATTTTGGCGGCCAAGGAGAATACCATCTACCCCCTGCTGCGGCGGCTGCAGAAGGAGGGGCTGATTTCCTCCCTGTGGCAGGAGAGCGCCGAGGGGCTGCCACCCCGAAAATACTACTCCATAACGGACCGGGGGATGGAGTGCCTGGCCGCCATGGAGGAGGAGTGGGGACGGCTGCTTCAGGCGGTGGAAGAACTGAAAGGAGGCGTGGGAGATGGAGCAGACCTTGGAGAAGTATCTGGAGCAGATTGAAAAATATCTGCGGCCCATGGCGGTCTCTGAGCGGATCGACGTGATTCGGGAGATCAAAAGCGAGATGCAGGAGCTCCAGAACAGCGGTCTCTCCGCCCAGGAGATTCTGGAGCGGCTGGGGGCCCCAAAGGCTCTGGCACGGGCCTACCTGGGGGAGTCCATCGTGGGGCAGAGGGGATTTCGCTGGCGCAGGCTGGGGGCCCTCCTGGGCTTTTACAGTTTGGCTGGGGCGGTGGGCCTGATGATTTTGCCCATTACCGTCATTATCAGCGCCGGTTTTGTGGTTAGCGGCGTGTTGTGTCTCTTGGCCGGAATGGTCAAGTTCGGCGGGTTCGTGCTGGGGGTGGAGATCCCATGGATCGGGGTGCAGATTGGCTCCTACACCGCCAGCGTCTTTGAATTTCTGCCTATCTCCATTGTGACGGGCGTGCTGCTGTTTGGAGCGGGGAAGCTGCTGTGGGACCTCACCCTGGCAATTGTCCGGTGGCTGAGCCGGAGCAGAGCAAAAATTAGGGCATGATTGGCTGAAAGATTCCCGGACTGCGGAGCGGTTCGGGATTTTTTATGACCGGGGTGGTGCGGAAGTCCCTGCGGCTGCAATACCCCGGGGGAAAAACGGACACACTAGACACCGGCGGCCCCTTGTCTGCATAGGGGAAGCGTGATACAATCAGGACAAACGGAACAGGAGGCGGAGCCATGGAGACCACCCTTTACTTTGGCGGGCCCATTGTGACCCTGGAGGAGCCCCAGTATGCCCAGGCCCTGGTGGAGCGGGGCGGACGGATCGCCTATGTGGGGGACCGGGAGGAGGCGGAGCGGCTGGCCGGTCCCGGGGCCCGACGGGTGGACCTGGAGGAACGGGCCCTCCTGCCCGCCTTTGTGGACCCCCACAGCCACCTGCTGGCCTGCGCCTACGCCCGCCTCCAGGTGCCCCTGGGGGAGTGCGCCGGTTGGGGAGAGATCGCGGACCGGCTGAGCAGGCATGTTCAGGAGCGGGGGATTCAGCCCGGGGAGTGGGTCAAGGGCACCGGCTACGACCAGAATGCCCTGGCGGAGGGGGCGGCCCCCGACCGCTTCTGCCTGGACCGGGCCTGTCCCCACAACCCGGTGGTCATCCAGCACGCCTCCGGCCACGCGGGGGTGTTCAACACCCTGGCCCTGGAGCGGCTGGGGGCGCTGAATGAGGACTGCGGCCTGGAGCGGGACGGGCAGGGGGAACTCACCGGCCGGGGGGAGGAGAACCCCTTCCTGGACCTGCTGGGCCGGATTCCTATGGACGGCCTGGAGGACGTGCTGAGGGCCTTTCAGGGGGCCCAGGAGGAGTACGCCTCCCACGGCATCACCACCGCCCAGGAGGGGCTGCTCCAGCCGGTGATGGCCCCGGTGTACCAGGAGATTTTGCGGCGGGGGCTCTTGTACCTGGATGTGAACGCATACGTCCCCCCGGCGGACTATGACCGCCTCCGGGGACAGTTTGCCCAGGGGGTGAGCGCCTCACCTGGAACCTTCCAGGTGGCGGGCATGAAGATCTTTCTGGACGGCTCCCCCCAGGGGGGCACCGCCTGGGTGCGGGAGCCCTATGCGGGGGGCGGCTGTGGGACCTCCACCATGACGGACGGCCAGGTGCTATCGGCCCTCCGGCAGGCCCTGGACCGGGACGCCCAGCTGCTAGCCCACTGCAACGGGGACCGGGCGGCGGAGCAGTATCTGACCCTCCTGGCCCAGGCGGAGCGGGAGGCGGGCAAAAAGCTGTGCCGCCCGGTGATGATCCACGCCCAGCTGCTGGGCCTGGACCAGCTGGAGCGGGTGAAGGCCCTGGGGGTGATTCCCTCCTTCTTTGTGGCCCATGTGTACCACTGGGGGGAGATCCATGTGAAAAACTTCGGCCTGGACCGGGCCGGCCGCATCAGCCCGGCGGGGAGCGCCCTGGCCCGGGGCATCCCCTTCACCTTCCACCAGGATTCTCCGGTGATCCCGCCGGATATGCTGGAGACCATCTGGTGCGCCTGCGTCCGAAGGACCAAAGCAGGCCGGGTGCTGGGGGCGGAGGAGCGCATCCCGGTGGAGGCGGCCCTCCGGGCGGTGACCCAAAAAGCCGCTCTCCAGTATGGACTGGAGAGGGAACTGGGGACCCTGCGGCCGGGCAAGCGGGCGGACTTTGTGCTTTTGTCCGGCGACCCGCTGAGGACGCCGCCGGAAGAACTGAAAAAACTCCAGGTGGAGCGGACCATTCGATGTGGCCGCACCATCTGGAGCCGATAGAGAAAGAGAGGCAACTATGGGCAATATTTTTCGGGAACAGCGGCGCAGCAGCATCGTCATGGCGGTGCTCACCCTCCTGCTGGGGCTGCTGCTGGTGCTGGCCCCCAACCGGTCCATCCGGCTGCTGTGCACCGTTTTGGGAGCGGCCATGCTGGTGGCGGGGCTCATCTATCTGTTTACCTGGCTGGCCAAGCGGCGGGACGGGTTTCCCGCCTGGTTCCTGATCCCGGGGCTGATTCTGGCGGCCCTGGGGCTGTGGCTGCTCACCAGCCCCGGGTCGGTGATCGTCCTCATCCAGTTCAGCGTGGCGGCGGTGCTCATCTTCCACGGGGTCATTGACCTGCAGGGGGCGGTGAGCCTGGCGCGGCTGGGGATTCCCAACTGGTGGGTGGACCTGGTCCTGGCCGTCTTGACGGTTGTGCTGGGAGGCGTGGTGCTGCTGAATCCCTTTGGGACCATGGAGGCCATGACCATGCTCATTGGGGCGTCCCTGGTGTACGACGGGGCCAGCGACCTGTATCTGATCTACCGGGTGTCCAAGGCCTTCCGGGACGGAGGGGACCTGTGACCGCCTCCGCCGGGCGGCTGCGGGAGGTGAACTTGGAGCTGGGCAAGCCCACGGTGAACGCCGCCATCAAGCGCCTCACCTTTGAGCTCCACCACAGCCGGTCCCTGGGGTGCGCCGCGTTGAAGATCATCCACGGCTACGGCTCCTCCGGGACCGGCGGCCGCATCCGGGTGGAGGCCCGGTCTTACTTAGCCCGCCTGAAGGGGAGGGGAGAAATCCGGGACGTGATCTATGGGGAGGACTTCTCCATCTTCAACCCGGCGGTGCTGGAGGCCTTTCGCCGCTGTGACGGTCTGCGGAAGGACCCGGACCGGGAGCGGCACAACAACGGGATTACCATGATTCTTCTCTGACGTCCTGGTTCAGCAGGGGGAGGAGGACGGAGCGGTCATTGGGCAGGTCCCCCGCCGCCACCTGATCCAGAAGGCGGTTCAGCGCCCGGCCCACGGCGGGGCCGGACAGGCCGGCGGCCAGGGCGTCCCGGCCGTTCACCGCCAGCTCCTTCAAGGTGAGACATGGCTTCTGGTCCAGAATCTCCCGGGCCATCGCTTCTGCTTGTGCGCAGCGGTCGGGCTCCGGGGCGGGCCGGGGGGCGCAGGCCATGCCGTCCGCCCGCTCCAGCTCCAGCAGGTCGAAAAAGAGGCCGGGTCCCAGCCGCTGGAGCCAGCGGCGGACCACTTTTGGAGTGGCCTCGATCTGCAGCCCGTGGCGGGCGACCAACGTGACCACCCGCTCCTGGGTGCGCCTATCCAGCCGCAGCCGGGCGGCGGCCTGCTCCGCCAGCCTGGCGCTCTCCCCCTCGTGGCCGTAGAAGTGGCCCACCCCTTGGTCGTCCAGGGAGAAGCAGGCGGGTTTGCCCACGTCGTGGAGGAGGGCGGCCAGCCGCAGGGCGGGCTCCGGCCGCACCTGGCCCAGAGTTTTCACACTGTGGGTGTACACATCATAGCAGTGGTGGGGATTTTTCTGGTCAAAGCCCACCGCCGGAGTCAGTTCCGGGACGATCTGGCAGACCGTCTTCGGGAAGTCCAGTAAAATCCGCTCCGCCCCGGGACAGCACAGCAGGCGGAGAAATTCCGCCTGGATGCGCTCCCAGGCCACATAGGACAGGAGGGGGGTGTTCCGCCGGATAGCGGCGGCGGTCTCCCCCTCCAGCCGGAAGTCCAGCTGAGCGGCCAGCCGCAGCCCCCGGAGCACCCGCAGGGCGTCCTCCTGAAAGCGGCGGTCCGGGTCCCCCACACAGCGGATGACCCCGGCGGCCAGGTCCGCCTGCCCGCCGAAGGGGTCCGTCAGGCCGCTCCGGCCCCAGGCCATGGCGTTGACAGTGAAGTCCCGCCGGGCCAGGTCCTCCTCCAGGCGGGAGGTGTACGCCACCCGGTCCGGGTGCCGGTGGTCGGAGTAGGTCCCCTCCTTTCGGAAGGCGGTCACCTCCACCGGGAGGCCGCCATGGACCACGGTCACCGTCCCGTGGGCCAGGCCGGTGGGGATGCATTTGAACTTTGAACGGCAGGCGGCCAGGATCTCCTCCGGCGGAGCGGAGACGGCGGCGTCGTAGTCGTGGGGCTTCAGGCCCAGCAGGGCGTCCCGGACGCAGCCCCCCACCAGCACGGCCTGATGTCCGGCCTGCTCCAGGGTATCCAGGATTTCCAGCGCTCTGACGTCCCATTGGAACATATGGTTCCCTCCCTGTCTTTCCCGTGGTCGGAATCGCGCGGCTGTGCCGCGGAATTCAACCGCTTCCCGGTTGATTTGGCAGACATTATCATAACAAATTTTTGTGGGAAGTCAATGGCCCGCAGAGACGGCGCATAAATTGAAGCAGATCAGGAAAAGGGGGAGCCGCCATGTCCGCTGTTTTTGACCTCCACTGTGATACCTTGACCGCGTTTATGACCCCGGGCCGCTGCCTGGATACGCTGAACGACCCGCAGTCCGCCTTTGCTCTCTGCCGTCTCCCCAGAGGACGGTCCTGGGCCCAGTGCTGCGCAATTTTTGTGCCGGACGGCCTGCCGGAGGGGGATGTATTCCCATTTTTCCACACCCAAGTGGAAAACTTCCGCCGGCAGGGCGCGCGGTTTTCAGATCGTGTCCGGCTCTGCCGCACCGCCGGGGAGGCGGAGGAGTCCTGGAGAGAGGGCAGGACCGCCCTGTTCCTCACCGTGGAGAACGGGGCGGTGCTGGGCCGAGACCTCAGGCGGGTGGAGGAGCTGGCCCGGGCGGGAGTGGTGATGGTCACCCTCACCTGGAACGGAGAGAACGCCATCGGCTCCGGCAGTCAGACCGACCACGGACTGAGCGCCTTCGGCCGGGAGGCGGCGGGAGAGCTGATCCGGCAGGGAATTGTGCTGGACGTCTCCCACCTGAACGACAGGGGGTTCTGGGACCTGATGGAGGAGACGGACGTCCCGGTTGCGGCCTCCCACTCCAACGCCCGGGCCCTGTGCCCCCACCGGCGGAACCTCACCGACAGTCAGGCACGGGAGATCGCCCGGCGGGGCGGACTGGTGGGGCTGAACTACTACTCCCCCTTCCTGCGCTCCGACGGCAGGCCGGCGGAGTTTGAGGATGTGTACCGCCACGCCGCCCATTTTCTGGAGCTGGGACTGGAGCACTGCCTGGCTCTGGGCTCCGACTTCGATGGGGCGGATCTGCCCCCCTGCCTGGACGGATGTGAAAAAGTCCCGGAGCTGGGGCGGTATCTGGAGGAAAAATTGGGGCGGGATACGGCGGAAAAAATTTTGTGGAAAAACGCGTGGGACTTTTTTGACCGGCAAACACAAAACAGATAGAGAGACAGGAGGGAACCCCCGTGGCGCTGGAGCATCTGGAATTTTTGGAGGAGTACCGGGAGGACAACCGCATCGAGGCCAAGCGGGCTCAGGGCGGCCTGCCTCAGAGCCTGTGGGAGACCTACTCCGCCTTTGCCAACACCCTGGGAGGCGTGATTCTCCTGGGGGTGGCGGAGGACAAAAGGGATGGCTCTCTCTACTCGGTCCCCCTCTTTGACCCGGAGGAGCTGGTGGAGGAGTTCTGGTCCATGGTCCGGGATCGGAGCGTGGTCAGCGTCAACCTGCTCCGGGAGGAGGACGTGCAGATTTTGAAGCATGGCCGCAATGAGGTGGTGGCCATCTTCGTCCCCCGGGCCCCGGCCAAGGACCGGCCCGTGTACATCGGCCAGGACCCCTACACCGGCACCTACTACCGCCGGGGGGAGGGGGACTACCGCTGTCCCCGCCGGGAGGTGGAGGCCATGCTCCAGGACCGGGAGGCCCTGTGGAAGAAGTAAACCGTACAGAGAGGCCCCGGGACACGCGTGCTGCGCATGCCCCGGGGCCTCCGTTTGTCGAAAAACCTCTGTTAAGACGAATCAGCCCGAGTGTTAGCGGGGGAGTTCGAGGGGGCGGCAGCCCGCCTCGAGTGGGATCGAATGCCCTGAATGCCTTGTACGACAAGGCGTTCAGTGAGCGCAGCGAGGACTTTTCCGCCGCTGCGCGGTAGGAAAGCAACGGCATTTTGCAGGCTGTCGGGGAAGTCCCTGGACTTTTTCGACAGCCTGTGTCTCAGGACAGCTCGAACATCCCGTGGTAGAGCTGGTAATACTCCCCCTTCTGGGCAAGCAGGTCCTGGTGGCTCCCCCGCTCCACCACCTCCCCGTGCTCCAGCACCAGAATCACATTGGCGTTGCGCACGGTGGACAGGCGGTGGGCGATGACGAACACGGTGCGCCCCTCCATCAGGGCGTCCATCCCCTTTTCAATCAGGGCCTCGGTGCGGGTGTCGATGGAGGAGGTGGCCTCGTCCAGAATGAGCACCGGGGGATCGGCCACGGCGGCCCGGGCGATGGCCAATAGCTGCCGCTGGCCCTGGGACAGGTTGGCCCCGTCCCCGGTGACCATGGTGTCGTACCCCTGGGGCAGGCGGCTGATGAAGGAGTGGGCGTTGGCGATGCGGGCGGCCCGCTCCACCTCCTCCTGGGTGGCGTCCAGCTTGCCGAAGCGGATGTTGTCCGCCACGGTGCCGGTAAACAGGTGGGTGTCCTGGAGGACGATGCCCAGACTGTGGCGTAGGTCGTCCTTGCGGATGTCCCGCACGTCGATGCCGTCGTAGGTGATGGTCCCGCCGGTCACGTCGTAAAATCGGTTGATCAAGTTGGTGATGGTGGTCTTGCCCGCCCCGGTGGAGCCCACAAAGGCGATCTTGTGGCCGGGCTTGGCATAGAGGCTCAGGTCCCGCAGGACGGTCTGTCCGGGCTCATAGCCGAAGGTGACGTGGTCAAAGCGCACGTCCCCCCGCAGAGGCACAAGAGGGGCCGACGGCCGGGTGGAGTCCCGCCAGGCCCAGCGGCCGGTGGACTCCCGACAGGGGGTCAGCGTCCCGTCCCCCTCCCGGCGCACCCGGACCAGCTCCACAGCGCCCCGGTCCACCTCGGGCTCCTCCTCCATGGTGCGGAAGATGCGCTCGGCGCCGGCCAG
>PPYE01233636.1_pt1 | contig 13666 bp, 9 predicted proteins | sample 1559881 | NCBI WGS metagenome assembly PPYE01 (sample SAMN08240022, study PRJNA423297) | Human gut metagenome, whole genome shotgun sequencing project.
TCCAGTCCCACTATAGGCGCCACATGCAGCTTGTCAAAGGGAAGTTCCTTTCCGGTCACCACTTCGTATACCGTACGCAGGGCTGCTTCCATAACGCCTCCGGTTACGCCAAATATATCAGCTGCTCCTGTTCCCAGTCCCAGAGGCGCGTCAAACTCGCCCTCCGGAAGATTCACAAAATCAATGCCTGCTGTCTTTATCATACGGGCCAGCTCCCTGGTGGTCAGTACGGCGTCCACATCGCGGTTGCCGTCCACTTCCATTTCCGGGCGCTGTATTTCGTACTTCTTGGCTGTACAGGGCATGACAGATACCACAAACATGTTTTCCGGCGCGGTTGCGGTGCGCTCTGCATAGAAGGATTTTACCACGGCGCCCAGCATGGTATGAGGACTCTTGCAGGTGGACAAATGGTCTAACTCCTCCGGGAACTGATGCTCGATATGCTTGATCCAACCAGGAGAACAGCTGGTAATCATAGGAAGTACCGCCTTTTCCTTTTGGGACTCATCCCCCTTCAGAGCTGCGTTCAGTCGGCCTAAAAGTTCAGTTCCCTCCTCCAATATGGTAAGGTCGGCGGAAAACAGGGTGTCAAACACATCGTCAAACCCGATTTCGTGAAGAGCCGTTGCCATTTTCCCGGTGACAGGGGTTCCCACCGGCAGGCCGAACTCTTCACCCAGGGCAGCCCTCACTGCCGGGGCCACCTGGACCACCACTCTCTTTTCAGGGTCAGCCAGCGCCCGCCACACCGGTGCAAGGCCGTCTGTCTCCTTCAAGGCTCCGGTGGGACAGACCACAGTACACTGGCCGCACATGGCGCAGGCTGTGGAGTTAAGAGGCAGCCCCATGGCCGGGCTTACCACCGTATCAAATCCGCGGTTCTGGGCCTGGATCGCTCCCACCTTCTGAATCTGGGTGCACACAGTGACACACCTCCGGCAGAGAACGCATTTGCTGGTATCCCTTGTGATGGACGGGGAAATATCCACCATGGGCTTGGTCATGGCTCCCTCAAACCGGCTCTCGCTGACTCCCAGCTCATAGCCCAGCTCCTGAAGCTCACAGTTGGTATTCCTGCTGCAGTTGAGACAATCCTTAGGATGGTTGGACAGCAGCAGCTCATACAGTACCTTTCTGGCAGCCAGCACCTTGGGAGAATGGGTCCTTATGACCATTCCCTCCCTTACCTTAGCCATGCAGGAGGCCTGAAGGTTCTTCATTCCCTCCACTTCCACAACACAGATACGGCAGGAGCCGTACTGATGGACATTCTTCATATGGCACAGACTGGGAATCCTGATTCCCACTGTCTCAGCCGCTTCCATAATGGTGGATCCCTCTGAAACCTCCACCGGTTTTCCATTTATCGTTACATGTATCATAATCTACCTCCTATCTCCTGTCGCAGTGCAGGCACCTGAGAGCCTCGCCCATGGCATCCAGCTTGTGGAATCCGCAGTTCACTTCCCTGAAATTGTCCTTGCGCTCCTCCACGGACAGACACCTGGTCGGGAAACGCTTATGGGGTTCATTGACTTCAATATCCGCTATCTCAGGTATATCAAACCACTCGCCCATATTCAGCTCGCCCTTGCCTCCAAGGTACTGATCAATCTTCATGGCAGCTTTCTTGCCGTCTGCAATGGCGTGAATCACAACATTGGCGCCCCATGGGCTTACATCGCCTCCTGCAAACACGCCCGACTCTCCTGTCTCAGATGTAAACCTGCCGATATCCAGCTTACCGTTCTTAGCCACCTCCACATGAGTGGTGCGGTAAACCTGATGATCCACATCCTGGTTGATGGCTGTAACGATGCCGTCGCACTCCAGGAAAAAGTCAGAATCCGGAATATGAGCCGTGCGTCTGCGCCCGTCGCTTCCATAATTAGTCTCTTTCCTGCGGACCAGGTGAATGCCTGTCACTTTTCCATCGGCTCCCAGGAATTCCACCGGTGACGCCATGGCGATCAGCTTCACGCCTTCTTCCCTGGCCTCGATGATTTCATCCTTTCCGGCAGGCATCTCCTTCTCAGACCTGCGGTAAATTACAGTTACTTCTGAGGTTCCCAGACGCACCGCGGTCCTGGCCACATCCATGGCCGTGCTGCCGCCGCCGATTACCACCAGCTTGTTGGGCACGGACATATCCCTCTTAAGGCCGATGCGCTTTAAGAATCCAAGCCCGCTTTCCACACCCTTAAGGTCCTCGCCCGGTACATCAAGCAGCCTGGATACCTGGGTTCCGGAAGCAATGTACACTGCGTCCGACTGTTTCTTCATATCCTCAAAGGTAATGTCAGATCCTATCCTGGTATTCAGGTGAATCTGCACACCGCTCCTCTCAATTGCATGAATCTCCTTCTGCAGCACGGCCTTTGGCAGACGGTACTCCGGAATGCCCCAGTACAGAACGCCGCCCGCCACGGACTCTGCCTCGTACACATGAACCTCATGGCCCATATTCGCCAGATAGTAAGCGCATGTAAGGCCTGAAGGACCTGCTCCGATAACGGATATGCGTTTTCCGGTAGCCGGTCTGGGTTCAACCAGAGGCACATTGTACTCATCCCGCAGCGCATAATCTCCGATGAAACGCTTCACACTGCAGATAGCCAGAGGCTCATCCACCTGGGCGCGCCGGCAATGATCCTCACACGGATGGGTACAGACACGTCCGCACACAGCCGGGAACGGGTTATCCTGACGAATCAGGCGGTACGCGTCCTCGGTTCTGCCGGCTGCCAGCAGGGACATATATCCGGGTATGAATACATTGGCAGGACATGCATTGCGGCAGGGCGAGGTCTGAAGCTCGGCGCAGACGCCTGCGCTGCAATGCTTTTCATAGATGTGGGCCTCATATTCGCTGCGGAAATATTTAAGGGTGGACAGAACCGGATTGGGCGCCGTCTGCCCCAGGCCGCACATGGCTGTCTGCTGAATGGTTCCGGCCAGCTCCTCCAGAAGCTCCAGGTCCTCAGGCCGCCCCTTTCCCTCGGTGATGCGCTCCAGTATTTCCAGCATCCTTCTGGTGCCGTTGCGGCAGGGAAGGCATTTTCCGCAGGATTCATCGCAGATAAAGTCCATGAAATACCGCGCTGTATCCACCATACAGGTGTCCTCATTCATGACAATAAGTCCGCCGGAACCCATGATTGCCCCCAGACTGGAAAGGGATTCATAATCCACAGGCGTGTTCAGATGTGTCTTGGTCAGACATCCGCCGGAGGGACCGCCGGACTGAATGGCCTTGAATTTTTTGCCCCCAATGATTCCGCCGCCAATCTTGTATATGATATCTCCCAGAATCGTACCCATGGGAACCTCGATAATACCTGCATTGACAATATCTCCCGCCAGGGCAAATACCTTTGTGCCCGCGCTCTTTTCCGTGCCGAATCCCCTGTACCACTGTGAGCCGTTCAGAATAATGGGCGCTGCATTTGCCAGGGTTTCCACATTGTTAATGATGGTGGGACTTTCAAACAAGCCCTTTTCAAAGGGGAACGGCGGCTTCTGCCTTGGCTCTCCCCGTTTTCCCTCGATGGACGCCAGAAGGGAGGTTTCCTCGCCGCAGACAAAGGCGCCTACGCCGATGCGGATTTCCAGGTCAAAGGAAAAACCGCTTCCCATCACGTTCTCTCCCAGGATACCCGCTTTCCTGGCCTGGTCAATGGCATTGCCCAGCCGCTCCACCGCGATGGGATACTCTGCCCTCACATACACATACCCCTTGGAAGCTCCTATGGCATATCCGCCTAACATCATGCCCTCGATAATGCTGTGCGGGTCGCCCTCCAGGATGCTTCTGTCCATAAATGCGCCGGGATCCCCCTCATCCGCATTACAGACCATGAATTTGCGTCCGTCCTCAGACACTGCCTTCATACCTGCTTCCCACTTCACTCCGGTAGGGAATCCGGCGCCGCCGCGCCCTCTGAGGCCAGAAGCCTTCATCTCTTCCACCACCCGGGCCGGCGTCATCTCCGACAGCGCCCTTGCCAGGGCGCCGTATCCGTCCCTGGATATGTATGCCTCCAGGGAAGCATACTCCATGTGTCCGCAGTTTCTCAGCGCCACACGTACCTGACCCTTGAAGAAGGGAATATCCTCCATCCTCGGCACATGGACCCCCTCGTCCTCATCAAAATATGTATATTCCTCGCACACCTCATCCTTCAGAAGATGCCTGGCTACCACGTCCTCTGCTTTTTCAGGATTCATCTTTGTGTAGAAGATTCCCTCCGGCTCAACCAGGATGACGGGACCCATGGCGCATGTACCCATACATCCGGTGACCATGACCTTAACCTCATCATCCAGCTTATATGTACTCACTGACTTTATAAGCGCATCCCTTACTTCCCCGCAGTTAGAGGATATGCACCCTGCTCCGCCGCACACCAGCACCTGACGCCGGTAGGACTTTTGCCGTCTCAGATATTCTTCTTTTATGCTTAATAAATCATCACGGTTTTTTACTGCATCCATTACTCCTGCCCCTCCTCTTCATAGTAGCGTTCCAGAATCTGTTCCAGTTTGTCAGGATTTACCTGTTTGTAAACCTGGTCGTCAATTGACATGGCCGGAGCCAGACCGCAGGCCCCGATACATCTGGCCACCTCAAAGGTAAACCTCCTGTCAGCCGTGGTCTCACCTATTTCCACATCCAGCAGCTCCTTTAACCGCTCTACGATTTTCTTGCCGCCCCTTACATAGCAGGCCGTCCCCAGACAGACACGTATGGTGTGTTCTCCTCTGGGCTGGGTAGAAAAGAAAGAATAAAACGTCACTACCCCCGATACCTCTGCCAGACTGATATCCAGAGCGTCCGCTATGACCTTCTGGACCTCCAGAGGCAGATAACCATATATTCCCTGCGCCATATGAAGGACCTGTATCAGACTTCCCTCTTTCCCCCTGTACTCTGCCGCCAACTCGCCAATCCGCTTTAACAGCGCTTCTTCACTGTGGTCACAGCAGCATGCATGTGTGTTTTCACCCATCACTTCATTCCTCCTTGTTATGAGCACTTACCGCCTGTTATACGGCGCTTGTGTGCAATACATGCCACTGGCACGAAAACGGCCGTCCCTTGACCGTTTTGCGCAGTGGCTCACCTCTAAAAGCGTTGCGCTGCTGGCCGGGCAGACAGCTGCAGTCTGTCTGTCGGCTCCCTCACCGCAGGTTTCCCCCATTGCGTCCGGAGGATTGTATTGTGAAAAATTATACAAAGTTAAGGCGGGAGCAACCTTACCGGTTACTCCCGCCAAAAAGACCCTGTATAACTTTTACTGACTTTTTAAAATTATCTCGTCTGCGGTATCGTAAATGACCGCGTACGCTTTTGATTTTCATACCGCATCCTCCTGTCTTGAATTCAGGTAAAAATTAATATGCCTAAAAATTTTTGTATATTCTAACTTTTTTTGTATTTTTTCCATAATATCACAAGGCCATTGTACTTGTCAATATACAATCTAATATTTAACAATCTCAATAACAGCCCAACACTTATTTATTCTGTCTTTATATATCAGAAAATTTATTAATATTATCCTACAAATTCTGTCGATTTTCAGAACCTCTATTCCTTAATTTTCCAGCATATGTTACAATAGTACCTATCAAATACAAAAAATTTTCATATGCAGAAAGGAGTCCTTATGTTCGATTTAGACTTTATTCTCACCTCACTGGGATTTATTGTCCCGGTCATTCTGGTCATCATCATCATTACCCAGGGATACGTCAAGGCGCCGCCGGACCACGCATACATCATATCCGGCCTGCGCAAGCAGCCAAGAGTGCTCATAGGACGGGCAGGCATCAAAATCCCGTTTTTTGAACAGCTGGATAAACTGTACCTTGGACAGATTACAGTGGACATCAAGACCGATGAATACATCCCAACCAACGATTTCATCAATGTTATGGTGGATGCGGTAGCCAAAATACGGGTGGCTGACGACGACGAACGGATGAAGCTGGCTATGAGGAACTTCCTGAACAAAGAGCCGGCAAACATTGCCGCCGACCTGCAGGACTCCCTTCAGGGCAACATGCGTGAGATTATCGGTACACTTACGCTGAGGGCCATTAACACGGACCGCGATTCCTTCTCTGACCAGGTTATGATTAAGGCCTCCAAGGACATGGAGAAGCTGGGTATTGACATCCTTTCCTGCAACATCCAGAACGTGACGGATGAACACGGACTCATCCAGGATCTTGGTATGGATAACACCTCCAAAATCCGCAAGGACGCATCCATTGCCAAGGCAGAGGCAGAACGTGATATTGCCATTGCCCAGGCTGCTGCGGACAATGCCGCCAATGACGCAAGGGTGGCTGCCGAGACCGAGATAGCCCAGAAGAACAACGAGCTGGCCATCAAGAAGGCCGAACTGCAGAAGGCGTCCGATACAAAAAAAGCCGAGGCCGACGCTGCCTACGAGATTCAGAAACAGGAACAGCAGAAAACCATCCAGACCGCCACGGTCAACGCCCAGATTGCCAGGGCTGAACGCGAGGCCGAACTGCGTAAACAGGAAGTACTGGTACAGCAGCAGGCACTGGAAGCTGAGATCAACAAAAAAGCAGATGCGGACCGGTATGCCATTGAACAGGCTGCCGCTGCCGGCCTGACCAAACGCCAGCGCGAGGCCGAAGCCAAGAAGTACGAGCAGGAGCAGGAGGCCCTGGCCAAAAAAGCCCAGGCTGACGCGGAACAGTACGAGCGTGAAAAAGACGCTGAGGCGCAGAAGGCCATTGCTGAGGCACAGAAGTATTCCATGGTCCAGGAGGCAGAAGGTATCAGGGCCAAGGGCGAGGCTGAGGCTGCCGCTATCCGTGCCAAGGCACTGGCTGAGGCAGAAGGTATGGAGAAAAAAGCCGAGGCTTACCAGAAGTATAATAAGGCGGCCATGGCTGAGATGATGATTCAGGTGCTTCCTGACATCGCCGGAAAAATTGCAGAGCCTCTGTCACAGATTGACAAGATTACGATTATCGGAGGCGGCAATGATTCGGATAACGGCATAGGGGCCATTGCCGGCAACGTGCCTGTAGTCATGGCAAAGCTCTTTGAATCCATGAAGGAAACCACCGGCGTGGACCTGGCAGAAATCATGAAGGCGGATACATATGACGCCAAGGTCAACCGGAACGTGAACCTGACCGGCGCCCCTGATATTATCCTTGGAAGCGGGCAGAAGGCCCTCAATCCTAATCCGGATTCGGATAATATCCAACCATAAATCCTTTGTGCCCCATGGCGGATATTTTAAATTAGTATAGCAGAAACACCTCATAGAACAACCTGTGATATGGATACAGGGGATTTCTATGAGGTGTTTCTTTTTACTTCTATTCTTCTCTGTCCTTCTTACCTTCCCGGGCCTCCTTAGCGCCCCAAACCACGCCTTCCATGTCAAATGTGCCTGCGGATATGTCAATGTCATGGTCTGCTTCCGCTCCCGCAGACGCTCTCACATTCCCTTTCTGCACATCTGCTGCCGTCTTTCCCGGCGCACCTGCTGCTCCCGGCATTTCCGGTATTTCCGGCATTTCCAGCATTTCCGGTATTTCCGGCATATTAGGCATACATGACATATCCAGTTCTCCCGCTTCTGCCGGCACAGCCGCAGTTTCCCGTTCTTCCCGCACAGGCTCCCTCTCAGGATCCCTCCCAGGCTCCTGTCCGGCTCCGCCTGTTTCCTCCATCTTCCAGCGGATGGATACGCGGAACAAATCATCCTCCACTTCCAGCTTCATGGTACCGCCCTGGACCTCCACAAAGCTTCTGGCAATGGCAAGCCCCAGTCCTGAACCCTCTGTGTTGCGTGATGTATCCCCGCGGACAAACCGTTCTGTCAGCTCCTCAGGAGATACCTCCAGTTCCCTGGCTGAAATGTTGCGCATGGTTATCAGTACATGGCCGTCATCTTCCCTGACCACCTGGATATAGGCCCGCGTGCCCGGCATTCCGTACTTTGTTATATTCACCAGCAGGTTTTCAAATACACGGTAGGTTTTCTGGCTGTCCAGATAAAGAAGGATTTTCTCCTCAGGCAGATTGTAACGGAACTCAATGCCGCTTGCCGCAATCTTATCTGACAGTTCAAACCGCACCTGCTTTAAAAGGCTCACGATATCCACGTCCTCCTGGTGAAGGCTGACCGTACCGCTGCTGGCCTTGCTGACCTCAAACAGGTCCTCTATAAGCACCTTCAGACGCATGGATTTCTGGTCCAGCACCCGGACATAGGACTTTCTCTCCTCCGCTGTCACATTCTCCTGCTTTAACAGATTTACGTAAGTGATGATAGCCGTAAGAGGTGTCTTTAAGTCATGGGATACATTGGTAATCAATTCCGACTTGGTCCTCTCGCTTTTCACCTCCTGGGCCACTGCTTTCTTAAAGCCCTCCTGAATCCGGCTCAGCTGTTCCTTAAACGGGTTGAAGATTCCCAGATCCTCCTGAATCTCCACATCCAGGTTTCCCTCTGCTATCTCATTGATACTCTTTAACAGCGTATTATATTTTTGCTGCATCTGCCCCCAATATTTCTGCAATAGGAAAAACAGAACCAGGGAGTAAATTACCAGTGCTCCGATTCCCCAGAACCAGAGACAGGAGATAATGGTCAGTATAACAAAATTAGCAATAATGGCCTTGCCTATAATCTTGGTGGAACGGCGCTCCCAGTCCGTCTCGTTAAAGACATTGAGGGCATTTAATGTCCAGCGCTTGATGAAGCGCAGGAAACGTCCCAGCCATGTGCGCTCCTTGAAATAGCGCCAGGGTCCCAGGGAAAAGATAGCCCTGTAACAGGTAATTCCCCAGTAAAACATTCCGTAGCTCACCATCCAGAACGCCAGATTAATGACCACTGCCATCACATCCGCGGACCAGGGAAGAAATTCCGCTCTCATAAGTTCGCTCTTTAAGCTGCCGTCCATGGTAGAAGCAATCAGAGCCATGGGTATGGTTCCCTCACCAATAATACCCAGCCAGGCCACTCCGATACAGCTCAGGGGTTCAAATGAAAGCCTGCACAGCGCGCTCTTTCCAATCTCAAACCGTTTCACAGCCGGCAAAGCCAGGGCCAGCACGGTCAAAAGTCCCAGTACAGATGCGCCTATGGCAAAATAGCCGTTGCTGAAACGGTAATCCCGGATGGTAAGCTGCTGATCCGCGCTGTTATACCTGGCATCCGTATAGCCGAACATCTGGGACGGACTGCACCGAAACACCACGGTCATGTCCTTGGGTCCCTGGAATTCCACGCCGCTGTAGCGGTAGTTCTCGTCCAGTCTTACCTCCAGGGGATCGTAGAATTCAAACCTGGTCAATGACTCCTTGATGCGCGTAATATCGTCATCCCTGTTTCCCTTTATGTCCAGAACCTTCAGTATGCCGTTTGAATTAAAGTTTATGGTGAACTGAATCTGGTCATCCTTCAGGGGTTCCTGGAAAAATGTCTTTGGATCCGTCACATTGCTGCGTCCATAGGTTCCATCCTGCTCACAGACCCCATAGGACAGGCTGGAATAATACTGCCTGTAGAGGCTTTCCCATTCGCTTCCCGCGCTGTCAATGGTCTGCTGCATGGACTGGTAATAATAAATGTCATAGGGATCCCCACTGTCGTAGACCATGATCTGTTCCCCATCTTCTCCATCCTCTGTCTGTACCGCAGCTTCGTCTTCCGGCTGCTGCTGGCGGATCTTTTCCTCCAGCCCCGGCAGGAATGTCTGGGCATAGGTCAGACGCCGTCCCGTATCTTCCTGCATTTTCTGATGCCAGATTTCATAACTGAAATTCATAACCTGGGTTGCCAGGTTTCCAAAATTACTGCTCTCCTCGACCTGGCGGACGGACCTCCTGTTGTGGTAGCTCTCCGCCTTTGTTTTCATATAGGGATATAACCCTATGGTTCCGGCTGATGCCAAAAGCAATGCCAGAATGATAATCAATATTCCCAGCCTATGGCTGTTTTTCAATTTTGTATCCAACTCCCCACACCACCTTTACATATTTGGGCTCCCTGGGATTCACTTCGATTTTTTCCCTCAGATTACGGATGTGTACCATGACCGTATCCGTGTTGATTGCCCGCTCATTCCAAACCCGTTCATATATCTCCTCAGCGGGAAATACACGCCCCGGGTTCTGTATCAGTAACAACAGAATCTTAAACTCAATGGGAGTTACCTTTACCGGCTTGTCATCTACCATGACTTCCACGGTCTCCTCATTGACTTCCAGACCTCCCAGCCTGTGAATCCTTGGATTTTCAGCCTGTTTGGAACTCAGTCTGTCCAAAAACCTGTGGTAGCGCCTCAGATGTGAGTTAACCCTGGCCAGAAGCTCCATGGGCGTAAACGGCTTTGTGATATAATCATCCGCCCCCATGTTCAGTCCCAGTATCTTGTCGACCTCCTCTGATTTGGCTGACAGGAAAATAACAGGAAAATCATACTTTTCCCTGAGCTTGGCAGTCATGGTAATCCCGTCCATCTTGGGCATCATCACATCCACGATGGCAAGGTCAATCTCGTTTTCCTCCAATGCCTTAAGCCCTTCCAATCCGTCAGCTGCCTGGAATACCACATATCCCTGGCTCTTTAAAAATATCTCAACGCCTTCTCTGATTTCCTTATCATCCTCTACCAGCAAAATCCGGTCCCCACTCATGTATAGTTCCTCCTTGTGCATATAATCGTAACAATTAAATCAAAATATATCCTTCAGAAAATATAAAAGAATTTCTAAAGTCTTATTGTAGCATTCCTAAGGATAATCTTCAACGGGGGCAGGATGTGTTGAGAAGATCATTCCTGCCCCTGTAATATCAAACGCAGAATTTGCATGACTTTGTTATATATTTAATTAAATTGACAAATACTTCCACCAATGGTATGGTTTTTATATTCAATAATAATAATTACTGTTATTTATTTAGCAAGAAAACCGTAAAGGAGGTATTTCATTGAGTACATATGTCATAACAGGAGGCACCACAGGCATTGGCGCTGCAACCCGCAAACTGCTTCAGGCACAGGGACACGATGTGTTCAATATTGATTTTAAAGGCGGCGACTACCTGGCCGACCTGTCCACCCCAGAGGGCCGCCAGGGCGCTGTTGATGAGGTGTTCCGGCGCTATCCGGATGGGATTGACGTCCTTATCTGCAACGCAGGCGTAGGGCCAACGGCCCCGCCCCAGATGATATTCGCACTGAACTTTTTCGCAAGCGTCCAGATTGCAGAAGCCCTGAGGCCCTTGTTAAAGAAAAAACGCGGAAACTGTGTCATCACCTCATCCAACTCCATCACCAACATGACCGTGCGCATGGACTGGGTGGATATGCTGTCCAATGTAATGGACGAGGAACGGATACTGGAATTTGTCAAGGATATCCCCCGCGCCCAGGCAGCGTCCTGCTACAGTTCATCCAAACACGCCTTGGCACGGTGGGTCCGCCGCATATCCCCATCCTGGGCAGTAGACGGACTGCGCATCAACTCCGTTGCCCCGGGCAACACCACCACTCCCATGACCCAGAACATGACCGATGCCCAGATGGACGCGGCCCTTCTGATTCCCATCCCGACCCGCTACGGCAGAAAGGAATTCCTGGACGCGGAAGAGATTGCCAACGGCATTGTATTCCTGGCATCCCCCATGGCCAGCGGCATTAACGGCGTCATCCTGTTCGTGGACGGGGGCATCGATGCACTGCTGCGCTCAGAACGTTTCTAAATTGTAAGTGAGGAGGATAATTATATGACAATATTAGAACAATACATTGACTGTATGCAGAAGGGGGATGAAACCGCCCTGGCTGATTTATTCAATGAATACGGGGTCCTTCATGACTCATCCGTATACAAGGCCGGCATGGACACCATCCACCTGGAAGGAAAGATGGCCGTGGAAATGATGTTCCACCACAAATTCGGCTTTAACGGCGGCCCCTTCCCCATCCACAGCGTGAAATACGTGGACGACAATACCGTGTGGTACTTCATTACCTATCATGAGCATGTTGTTCCGGTAACCGCGTTCCTCTCGGAAGTGGATGAGAAGGGGAAAATAAAGAGACTGAATATCTATCCGCTGTAGATGGGTCATAAGGTAAGGATCACAGGGACGGCATCATAAGGCCGACGTCATAAGGCTGGCATCACACGGACCAGTTCTTCTGCATGGATGGCTTCCTCTCCTGCCGGCTCTCCTGCAATTCCCCAGTGGGATTGCAGGCATCCATCCATAATGATTCCGCACACAGGCGCCCCGTCCCCTATGCGGCGGATGACCACCGGCAGGCCCTCATAAAACAGGATGCCCCTGACATCCTGCGGCGCTCCCGGCACCTCATATATCCGTGGATTAAGGACAATTTCCTTTATACAGCTCTTTTCCACAAATATCTCCCTGTACCCATCCCTGACAACCACAAGTTCCATCATCCAACACCTCTTTCATCACGCCGGACCGTATGGAAACCGGACGGCTCCAGCACATATGCCAGTATCTTCCCGTCCTCCGGTCCGTCAAGAAGGGTCATGCCGCTTATGTACCGGTTCATATGGCTCCTCACCTCCCCAGGCAGCTCCCATACCTGGTCCTTTGAAACCTGCACCAACCCGGATATGGTTTCAGCCCATATGCCGGCCTTCTGTTCCCCGTATTCCACAGTCACCCTATAGATGCGCCTGCCGTCCCGCCCTGTTGGCAATCCCGTTAATACGGCTTCCGGCAAATCGGGGTCTGTCTCATCTGCCGCGGATATGCGGCCTATACATGCAAGAGGAAGAAGAAAATGAAACCCGGACAAAAAAAAGAGCATGTATGACTCTGTCAAACCATCCATCCCATTCTCCTTTCCAATCTTTTTAATAAATTTCCATCTTAACACATCGTTTATATTCTAGTATATATGGGGTAGATTTACTACATTGAAAGTAGGGAAAAAGGTTAGAAAAAGCAAAGAAAAAGAACCAGGAATCCATACTTTTCCTGATTCTGCGGCATTTTCTTTTTTGATTTCATGGTTTGAACTGCACCGGTTCCACATCCGGTGTCAGGGGTTCCATCCTGTATTCCTGAAACTGGTTTATCAGCTGGTCCAGGCAAAGGGACGTGCTGTGGACAATATCATGGCCCAGAAGGACCACCCTCTGCCTTCCCATCATGGACTTCCTGGCATTGTCGATGAGTTCCCCCGGGCTGGATTTCCTGAGGGCGTCGTCCAGGCTGGCATTCCAGTCAAAATAAATGAATCCCCTGGCATCCATGGCAGCTATGATATCGCTGTAAACTTCCTGGTTATATGAATTAATGCTTCCTCCGGGAAACCGGTACAGCCTTGCCTTCTCCCCCGTCACCTCCAAAACCGCCCTGTATGCCTTGTCAAAGTCCTCCAGATAGCTGTCCACGCTCTCATAAAGGGCTTCATAATCATGCCTGTGGCAATGGATTCCTATGGTGTGCCCCTCCGCCACAATCCTTTGGGCTGTTTCCGGATGCTTCAGGACATTTTCCCCCACCACAAAAAATGTTGCTTTTATATTCCGTTTTTTCAGTACGTCCAGGACCGCGTTTGTGTTTTCTTGCGAAGGGCCGTCATCAAAGGTCAGATACATGAT
>PPYE01759290.1_pt1 | contig 13664 bp, 10 predicted proteins | sample 1559881 | NCBI WGS metagenome assembly PPYE01 (sample SAMN08240022, study PRJNA423297) | Human gut metagenome, whole genome shotgun sequencing project.
TTCGGTGCCCAATGCTCTGCATAAGCATCACATTTCGCACAAAGATGCTCCACAGACTCCGGAGACTGCAAATCTGTAGACTTCGCACCGGATTCTTCAACCATCTTACGAAGCTTCTGCGGATTCTCAAGCATCGGGCATGGACGAAGCATATTTTCATTAAACGGCTGACCGTCATGATATGCCATGAAGATCGGACTCTTCAATGCTTCCAGCAGAGTATTTTCATAAATATTTGCATTAGAATAATGGATAAATACACATGGGTCTACATCACCATTCGCATTAATATGAAGGTAACGTCTTCCTCCTGCAATACATCCTCCTACATACTGCGCATCATTCTGGAAATCCATTCCAAAAATAGCTTTTGTAGAACGATACTCTCTGATCTTGTGATACATCTTCTCACGCTGCTGTGGATTCGGCATTAATTCTACTACAGCGTCATTACCTGTCGGCATATAATGGAAAAACCATACAAATAATGCACCACAGTCAATAATGTGATCGAAAAATTCCTCGCTGCTTACACTGTCCACATTTGCAGAAGTATAACAGGTAGATACACCAAACGGAAGTTTATGAGCTTTCAGAAGTTCCATTGCATGCATAACTTTCTGATATACACCTTCTCCACGACGTCCGTCGTTTGCTTCCTCAGAACCTTCCAGGCTGATCGCCGGAACAAAGTTCTTAACACGAAGCATTTCCTGGCAGAACTCTTCGTCGATCAGTGTACCATTTGTAAAGGAAAGGAACTCGCAGTCCGGATATTTCTCGCAGATACGCATCAGGTCTTTCTTACGTACCAGCGGTTCACCACCTGTATATATGTACATATAAGTTCCCATTTTTCTGCCCTGCTCTACAATAGAACAGATGGTGTCAAAATCAAGATTCAGTTTGTGACCATACTCTGCTGCCCAGCATCCTGTACAGTGCAGATTACAGGCACTTGTAGGATCAAGAAGGATTGCCCATGGAACATTACAGTTGTTCTCTTCTGCTGTTTCTTCCTGAAGTGCACTTCCCTTTAAGCTGGCATTGATAATAAAGTTTGTAAAGAATGCTTCACGTACTCCCGGATCCAGCTCATAAATCCTCAGGATCAGTTTATACCAGTTACTGTCCTTATCCTGAATCGCATTACGGATTGCATTTCTCTGTGACTCATACCAGCCATCCGGTACAAATTTATCTACAAGTTCCATCAGTTTCGGTATATTTACTTCCGGATCCTTTTCCAGATATCCCAGACCTGTTTTAACTGCTGCTACAAGTGCAGCCTGTTTTGCTTTGTCCATTAATTTCATGTGATTGCTCCTCCTTGTTGTAATGTGATATATATAAACACCTGTGTATCAGGTATATTTTTATTATTTTATCAATATTCATCCATATCTATGATATCCTGTTTCTGGTTTTTAATAATTTTTACAGTGTAAATCGCCACACAAAGATTCAGAATTCCCTCAAACAGAACCGAAACACCAACCAGGATCATCATGATCTCTGCTGCCTCAAACGGCCTTATCAAAAGTAAAAATCCCAGAACACCGGTCAGAATCGCTACCAGGAGAATCCTCCACCAGAGATTCAGCCCGAATTTCTTTGCATCTATCGACATCTGAATTTTAAATAATGCATCCGCAAGGATCAGAAGTCCAAAGATTCCAAAGATCAGATTCACCACTACGTTCCTGCGTACTATAATAATAATTCCTACTGCTGCCAGCAGCACTCCAAAGGCAAGATCAAACTGAAATGCCAGACAATAGATATCTCTGGAAAAATATCCCAGAATCTTTATCAATCCGTATACAATAAGCATAATCCCTACTGCTGTACAGAAAACTGCCATCGAACAATCCGGCCAGATAATCAGACAGGCACCCAGAACCATAAATAATACAGACATAATAATATAACCATTCTTGGCTAATTTTAACTGCTTCAGTGCATCCATCCTATTGCTCCTCCCTTCTGAAATATACCCGAACCTGTGACTGTCAGGCTCTTGTTTTCATCTCTTTATGGCTGCTATTATAGCTGTGATTTTTTTAACAATAAATAGACAAAAAAAAGCCCATGTCCAAAAAACAGACATAAGCTTAATTTTGTATAATATGAAAATTAAAGGAATTACCTATAACGCTTCTCTCAGATAATACATTTAAGAGAATTGCTATAATAAATATCAGGAACAACAGGTATTTTCACTCTATTCTGATCTGTTCAATACCGCATGTAGCTCCGGGTGCTTTTCAAAAAGCCGGGAAGCCTGACGCATTTCTTCTCCAAAATCAGATTTCAGATTATTATCCAGCCACTCCATCAGAAATCCCATAAACAGACACTTATAATATTGAATCAGAATCCGGATTTCTCCCTCATCAAGATCAAACTGATCTGCATTTTTCCGAAAATATTCCATAATAATATAGTTGGAAATCTCATTCATATAAAAAAGAAACGTATCTTTTTTCACTGATCTGTAAACATTAAGCATAATCTTTCTGTTATTTCTCACCAGATCTGCCATTTCTTCCATACATTCCAGAATAGAGGCTCTGTCCTGTGGGTGTTCCAGAATCTCATCCCACTTCTTTTTCAAAATAAACTCCACTACATCCGGAATATCCTTAAAATGATAATAAAAAGTATTTCTGTTTACACCACATCGTTCCACGATATCCTTCACCGTAATCTTAGACATGGGCTTTTCATCCAGCAATTCTGTAAAAGTCTTTGCAATAATTTCCTTTGTAAAACCTGACATATTATCTTTTCCTCATCACTCTTAACACTGTTCTAATCATCAGTAACACTTTTCCTCTGAACAGCCCGCTCCGCATTAAAAAAGTCCACAGATAACCACTTTTATAAAGCAATTATCACTCATCTTTCGCAGGTTCTGAGTATTTTCATAATTATGCCATAAAGGATATAGTTTTGCAAGCGTTCCTAAAATTGGTCTTACCTATTCGGAATCAGCACAATTTCTTTAATTTCAAGATTATCCGCACCATAATAAAATTTGATATAGTGATTATGACCAAATTCCATATTCAGGATGCGGCTTTCTTCTACCCATTTTCCATTGGTTCCCTGTACTGAAACAGTCATTTTATGAATATTATCCAAAAATACAGAAACCGGAAGCTGAGCCAGCTCACCAAGATCAGATTTCAAAGTAAACTTCATTGTGAAATCACCCATGAACTCGTTAGTCACAGCAATCACATCTGCCTTTCCCTTTGCAGGATGTAATAATGCACCGTCAATTACAATTTTCTGTGTCACCGAATCACTTTCAATACTTACCAGACTTCCGGCATCCACATCGTCCTCTTCCTTTGTATTCATAGCCTCCAGCTCCTCTTCACAGATTCTGTCTGCCAGAATCAGAATAGACGGACTCTTTAACAAAAATCCCAGAATATTTGCCGCATTTCTCTGCAATTCACCCAGAGTAATCTTTCCTGCATGAAGCATCTCCTCTACATCATCATTCTCAGGATTTGCCTTCGCATCACTTACTACCATATAAATATCATTCTGAGCCGCTACCATCGGTGCTTTCACCGGCGCTTCAGCCTGATGTCCTTCGTAGTTGGACTTCGCCCACCAGTCAGTCATCACAATACCATCAAATCCCCATTCCTTACGAAGAATAGTCGTACACAAATCATAACTTCCAGCCGTCCAGAGCCCGTTCACGCTTCCATAAGTCGTCATCACAGAACGCGCATCGCCCTCTTTTACCGCAATCTCAAAACCTTTCAGATAAATCTCACGCAAAGCTCTCTCAGAGATCACAGAGTCCGAAGTACTTCTTCCAACCTCCTGATTATTACCGCAGAAATGCTTTATCGTACTTCCGATTCCAGACTTCGCCATAGCCTTCACCTGAGCTGCACAAATCCTGCCTGTAAGAATCGGATCCTCAGAAATATACTCAAAATTACGTCCGTTCAACGGATTTCTGTGAATATTCATACCCGGTCCAAGAAGAGAATCAATCTTATTCAGGCGGAGTTCCTTACCCGTCATCTCATACAATGCACCCACAAGCTCCACATTAAAAGTACAACCAAAAGAAGTTCCATTCGGCAGAGAAAACGCCTTCGTACCACAGTCCATACGGATACCGGACGGACCATCCGAACAACAGCCAACCGGAATTCCAAGCGCAGTCAGACCATCTGTCACTCCGCCAAAAGCAGCCGCCGTTCCCGCAGTAACCTTCGGGCTGCACATACCCTCACCACGGAATATCGCAATCAGATCTTCCTCACTGATCTGTGCAATAAACTCCTCCATGGAAACCTTCTTATCCAGCACATCCACCAGCTTATATCCCTTATCCCCTGTATAATCCAATGTTTCTGGCATCTCATTCGCCCTGCGCTCCTGCGGATCAACAGTACGAACCGGCACCTCCTCAGTCACCGCCTGATAAGTCCCATCCGGCAATAAAACAGCCTTCATCCTCTGAAATTTCTCAACCGGCGCATAAGCCTCCTCAAGCTCCTCAATCACCCGGAACTCTTCCTCATAACATCCGACAGACACCGCACTTCTCACATCACTGCCGACAAAAACCTCATAACATCCCTCTTCCAGAACATAACAAGACTTATGCCCTGTCACACCACTGTCATCATAAGAAGCCATATCATACTTCTGAATAACAATACAAACCTCTTCCTGCTCTCCAGGTGCCAGCTCCTTCGTCTTCGCAAACCCAATCAGCTTTCTCGCCGGATTTCCCAGTTTCCCCTGCGGAACCTTCACATAAACCTGAACAACCTCTTTCCCCCTTACCTCACCGGTATTAGAAACCGTCACAGACAACGTAATCTCATCCCCAGTATTCTTAAGAATCTCCGCTCTCGTCTCAAAAGTCGTATAAGACAGCCCATATCCAAACGGATAAAGCACCTTATCCTTCGCAAACGTCTCAAAATAACGATATCCGACATAAATATCTTCCTTATAATAATTCTTAAACGGATCTCCGAAATTCTCAGTAGACGGATAATCCTTAATATCAGCAGCAATCGTATCCGTCAGCTTACCACACGCACAAACCTTACCAGTCAGGACATCGGCAACACCATTGCCACCTTCCTGACCACCCTGCCATGCATACAGAACAGCCTGAGGATGATATTTCTCCACCCAACTCATATCAATAATATTTCCAACATTCAGCACCACAACCGTACGCTCACTCACCTCGCAGACACGGCGGATCATATCCTCCTCCGTCTCCGTCAGACAATAACTGCCAGCCTTCGCATTATTATCCTGATCCTCACCCGCAGTTCTGCCAATAACAACCAAAGAAACATCATCCCTGCGCGCACAGTCAAGCATCTCCTCCGTCACACCCATCTCCTTCTGACACCAAGGCACACGCCCCCAGCCCTGACCTTCATCATAAGGATTCTCCATAATCCAATCCTCATAAATCCCCATCAGCTTCTCATCCAGATGAACCCCTTCACACTCCTTCAAAGCATCCAGAATCCCCACGACATACCTCGTATTCACCAAACCACCAGAGCCAAGCCCACTCTTATAATAATGAAACGCCATACGTCCAAAAACAGCAACCCTCTCCCCATCTCTCAACGGAAGCGCCTGCCCCTCATTCTCCAGCAGCACACACCCCTCGGCCACAGCCTGTCTCGCCAATGCAGCATACTTCTCCAAATCCAGCTTATAACTATTCATAATATCTATTTCCTTTCTCCACAAAAGCCATCTCAACTCACTATCAAAACATCTCTCTCAGCAGCTCTCCCAATGACCGTTTTCCAACAATTTTCAATCTTCATCTTATCAGAAAACTCCCCCATTGAAAACACTAAATATTCCCATTAAAATAATCCACCAAATCAAAAAAGGACCCTACCTGTCCCACCTTTGAAACAGATAACATCCTTTGTACAAAAAAACTATCACAGCCAGTTTCCAGCGCAACGCAGCATCTCTCTACGGGTGAATTTGGAGAGGAATTAGTAACTCTTAGGTATAGGAAATTCGCGTTATGAAGAAAAATAGCAACGTGTCTGAGCGAAGTTTGCAACGAAGCGAGTTTTGCATTTTTCTTCATGCCTTTAGCGAATTCACTATGCCTTAGAGTTACTTATTCCTCGGAACTGAACCCGTAGAGAGATGCTGCGTTGCGCGTCCCTCCCACTAAGTTTTTATTCTTTATGCACCTTAGGAAACTTCATACAAATTTCCGTTCCATTTCCTTCTTCACTTCTCAGTATAACACTTCCCTTCAGAGCCCCAACTGCATGTTTCACAATCGAAAGCCCAAGTCCTGTACCCCCAATTTCCTTAGAGTGACTCTTATCCACCCTGTAAAACCTCTCAAACACTCTGTTCTGGTCTTCCTTTGGAATACCCACACCTGTATCTTTTACCACAATCTGAATCTCCTGCGCAGTTTGTGTCAGAAAAACACTCACACTTCCATCATTCCGGTTATACTTAATCGCATTATCGCAGACATTATAAATTGCCTCTTCCAGAAGTGTACGAACTGCCTCCATCTTCATACGTTCCCCACAGATATAAAGATGCACATTCAGCCTCTTCGCCTTCTCCTTCAGACTCTCAAATGCATTTTTACAAACCTGATAAACATCCACAGGCTCCCATACATAAGAAGTCTTCTCCTCATCAAGCTGGGAAATCTGGATCACATCCTCAACCAACTGAAGCAGTCTCTGAGATTCTTTATAGATACGCCCCGCAAACTTTGGAATATCCTCATTCTTCACCAGACCACCCTGCATAATCTCCGCAAATCCTGAAATAGAAGTCAGCGGTGTCTTCAGTTCATGAGAGACGTTTGCGGAAAATTCTCTCCTCAGACTCTCTCTCTCAAGCTTCTCCGTTACATTGACAAGCAGCACTACCGCACCTTCGGTTTTCTTATCCCGTATAACAGGATTAGCGATCAGCTGAATATCACTTCCATTTAATTTCAGTACCAGTTCCGTATGTTCTCCACTAAGCACCTGCTCAATGGCATGTCTGAATTCTTCCTCACGATCCAGACAATAAACACTTTCTCCCTGACACACCCTGTCCATATGAAACAGATTCCATGCACTGGAATTTGCAGAAAGGATCATCGTATATTTATCAATCACGATCAACCCTTCCTGCATATTCTCTGTGATAAGAGCGAACTCTTCCTGCTGCTGTTTCGCCAGTTCCAGTTGATTCTGAATTTCCCGGTTCTGTCTGTGTATCTTACTTAAGAGAGGAGAAAGTTCCTCATAAATCCGATTTTCTTCCGGACTTTCAAGATCCAGCTCATTGATTGGTTTCACAATTCGTTTTGATATTGCAGATGCCATAATTCCTGATAAGATCAGCATCAGACATAAAAGCCCGCATAAAGGAAATATGAGGTTTTCAACCAGCGCCAGCACCGAATCCTGTGTACCGGAAACTCTCAATACCGTACCATCTTTCAGACGCAGTGCATAATAAATGGTTTTCTCAGAAAGTGTATCCGAATATCTTGAAGATTCTCCTGCACCATATTTCTCTGCCTTCTGAAACTCAGTTCTGTCACTGTGATTCTTCATCTCAGAAACATCTGCTTCATTATCAAACAGTACTGTTCCATCCTGATCAATATAAGTAATTCTTGCACTTTTATCCTTAATATTTTTAAGATAATCCACGCCCTGCTGCTCCACACCATATGTCAGATAAGCAGCTTCCTTAGACAGCTCTTTCCGCATCTGTCCGTCAAAATTACTGTAAAGGATTCCCATTACAGCAGCCAGTCCCACAGCCAGAACCAATGCACATACAAACATTATAGATTTAAAGATTTTTTTTGTCACTTCTCTTCACTTCCCCTTTTTATTTAATGCCTCAGGCAAATATCACTAAGAATCCTGCTTGCAGGATTCTCCGCCTGTGGCGGGTCGCTTCAGCGACATAATTCCACTCCGCCGCAGTGCGATCCTGCCCGAAGGGCTTTGTTATGTTATAGAAACATTACGGAGTAATTTCCTATAACATAAATAATAACTCAAATATCCGCAAACGGTTCCCGCCTGCGGATATAAAAAGCCCTGCTTCCAAATAATTATATTCAAAATCAGAAACTTTCTCTGTTCAATTAATTATTCAGATAATCCTGATGCTCATTATTTCTGTGCTGTCCTGTGATGGAATATTCTACCCATTCAGCAATATTCACTGCGTGATCACCGATACGTTCAAAGTACTTTGCAGTCATAAGAAGATCCAGCCCTGTCTTGGCATCCAGATTTCCCCCGTAAATCATATCTGCAAGCTTCTCTTTGATCTCGTTAAACGCATCATCCACCACATCATCTCTGTCAATGACATTTCTGCACAGCTCCAGATCACTCTTTACAAAAGCATCCACGCTCTCAGTTACCATACGCACAGTATCTTCCGCCATCTGTGTGATAGTCTCCGGGATCGCAGTTGTATTCTTTGCAACATATAAAGACAGATCTGCAATATCTGCTGCCTGGTCACCGATACGTTCCATATCAGAAACCATCTTCAATGCTGCAGATATCTCTCTTAAATCTCTTGCAACCGGGTGCTGATGGAGCAGAAGACTCAGGCACAGATTCTCAATCTCTCTTTCCTTGGCATCAATATCTCTGTCCGTCTCAAAAACCTGGCGGGCAATCTCTTCATTCTGTACCTTCTGGATTGCTTTTGCAGAGAATGAAATTGCTTTCTCACAATAGCTTCCCAGTGTGATAAGCTGAACGTGCAGTTCCTCCAGCTGTCTTTCGAAATACTTTGACATAATCAACCAAACCTTCCTGTAATATAATCCTCTGTACGCTTGTCAGAAGGCATAGAGAACAGTTTATCGGTATCATCAAACTCAACCACCTCTCCCAGAAGGAAGAATGCTGTTTTATCCGAAATACGTGTGGCCTGCTGCATATTATGAGTTACCATAACAATAGTATAATCCTTCTTTAACTCCATCGCCAGCTCCTCGATCTTGGAAGTTGAGATAGGGTCAAGTGCGGATGTAGGCTCATCCATCAGAAGTACCTCCGGCTGAACTGCCAGTGCTCTGGCAATACAGAGTCTCTGCTGCTGACCACCGGACATACCCAGTGCGCTTTTCTTTAATCTGTCTTTTACTTCATCCCAGATAGCTGCATCTCGGAGAGATTTTTCTACAATATCATCCAGCTTAGACTTGGAACGGATTCCATGGGTTCTAGGTCCATATGCAATGTTATCATAAATGCTCATAGGGAAAGGATTAGGCTTCTGGAATACCATTCCCACTCTTTTTCTCAGGAGATTGACATCCATATCTCCGTAAATATCTTCACCGTCAAGCTGTACCTTACCAGTAATCACGCATCCCTCTACCAGGTCGTTCATACGGTTCAGGGATTTCAGAAGTGTAGATTTACCACATCCACTGGGACCGATAAAAGCAGTAATTTCCTTTTCCGGAATTTCCATATTGATATTCTTTAATGCATGAAATTTCCCATAATACAGATTCATATTTTCGACTGTTATTTTTGCACTTTGACTCATTTTTCTTATCCTTTCGCAATTCGTTTGGCAACTGCTCCGGACAGGAAATTAATTACAAGAACAAATGCCAGAATAACAACTGCTGTCGCAGATGCCTGATTCATATGAAGACCTTCTCCTGACAGCACATACATATGAAGTGCAAGTGTACGTCCGGAACCCATCAGGTTCTTCGGTACCTCTGCAACTGTACCTGCTGTATAGATCAGGGCTGCTGTCTCACCGATCACACGTCCAATTGCCAGAATCACACCTGCCAGAATACCAGGTACTGCTGATGGCAAAACGATAGTAAAAATCGTACGAAGTTTACCTGCTCCAAGCCCGAAGCTGGCTTCACGATAAGAATCAGGAACAGATTTCAGGGCTTCTTCCGCAGTACGCATGATCAGCGGAAGAATCATGATCACCAGTGTAAAAGCACCGGAAAGAAGGGAAAGTCCCCAATGCAGTGCTGTTACGAAAAACAGCATACCGAAAAGACCATATACAATAGAAGGAATTCCTGAAAGTGTTTCTGCCGTAATACGGATCACATTTACAAGCTTACTTCCTTTTTTCGCATATTCTACCAGATAGATGGCTGCAAAGATTCCCAGCGGTGCTGCGATTACAAGTGAAACAACCGTCAGGATGAATGTGTTGATCAGAGAAGGAAGTAAGGAAAGATTCTCTGAATTATAAGTTAAACTGAACAAGTCTGTTGACAGATACGGTACACCCTTGACCAGAATATATCCGATTAGGAAGAACAGTAATGCAAATGTCAGGACTGCACCTAAAAGGGTAAGCAGTGCAAGAACACCTGATCCAGGATGTTTAAGATATGCCTTCATCTGATCTGAGAAAGAAGACTCATTCTGTTTTTTTCCCTTGGGCAAATCAATTGCCGCTACTGTATCAATTTGCATGTTCTGCCCTCCTGTTCAATAAAGAAAGACTCAGGTTAATGATAAGGATAAAAACAAATAGCACAACTGCGGTTGCGATCAGCGCTTCTCTGTGAAGACCTGTTGCATAACCCATCTCAGTAACGATATTTGCAGTCATTGTACGGACACCTTTAAAGATTCCCTCTGGCATTCTGGGCTGGTTACCTGCAACCATTACAACAGCCATTGTCTCACCGATCGCACGACCGATTCCAAGTACTACAGCTGCCAGAATACCTGATTTTGCTGCCGGAAGCATGACAAAAAAGATACTCCTCTCCTTTGTTGCTCCCAGTGCAAGAGAACCTTCATAATAGCTCTCCGGTACGCTGCGGATCGCAGATTCCGTAACTCCGATGATTGTCGGCAGTATCATCATTCCAAGCAGAACACAGGCTGCCAGCATACTGGTTCCTGTTCCGCCGAAAATCTGCCTGATCAGAGGAACAATGAGAATCAGTCCAAAGAAACCGTATACAATAGAAGGTACACCTGCCATCAGTTCAATTCCTGATTTCAATGGTCTGTAAATTTTCTTCGGACAATAACGTGCCATAAAAACAGAAGTAAACAACGCAATCGGCACACCCAGAAGAATGGCACCTGCAGTTACATAGATACTTGCTACGATCATTGGAAGGATTCCAAAAATATCATTTGACGGCTTCCACTTTGTTCCCAGCAGGAACTTCAGCGGACCGATCTTCCCGATAGCCGGGATACCATTTGCAAACAGAAATGCGCAGATCAGAAATACTGCCAGCACTGAAGTACAGGCTGCGATCAGAAATACACATTTCATTGCTTTTTCTTTAAAGTGGTTCATTCATTACACCTTTCTTTCCCTGTATCAAAAATCATAACCTGTCACTTCTACAGTAATTCTGAAAATATGATTTTCGACATACAAACAGCCCGCCTGCTGTATTATTTCATTCACAGGCGAACTGCTCTGAAACTAAATCTGTTACATTATTTAGCAAGATCTTCCCATGTAGTAGTCTCGCCTGTGTATACAGCCTTTACCTGATCGCTTGTAAGTTCATCAACATCATTGTCTTTGTTTACAATAACTGCGATACCATCTCTTGCGATAACTGTAGCTGTAAGACCAAGGTCTTTCTCTTCATCCTTCAGGTCACGGGATGCCATACCGATATCTGCTGTTCCTTCTGCTGCCATGTTTACACCTGTTGTGGAATCACTCTGCTGAACTTCTACAGTTACGTCTTTGTTTACTGCTTCATAGCCTTCTGCAAGTTTCTCCATAACCGGTGTTACTGAAGAAGAACCTGCAACTACTACTTTACCGGAAACTCCGTCTGCTGCTTCATAAGCCTTTGCATCTGCTGCTTCTTTGATATATCCGTTGTCCTCTACAATCTTCTGTCCGTCAGAGCTCATGATGTAGTTTACGAAATCCTTTGCTGCATCGCTTTCTTTATCAGATGTAAGGATGTTGAATGGACGTGCGATTTTGTAAGAATCATTGGAAACATTATCTACAGTAGCTTCTACACCGTCGATCTTAACTGCCTTTACTGTATCATCCAGAGAACCAAGGGAAATATAACCGATTGCATTCTCATCACCTGCAACTGTTGTCATCATAACAGATGTGCTGTTTGTTACACTGGCTTCATCTGTAGTCATATCTACTTTCTCGCCGTCTTTTTCTTCTTCAATTCCAAACAGTTCTACGAATGCTCCACGTGTACCGGAACCATCCTCACGGGATACAACTGTGATGTCTCCGCTTGCTGCACTTACGATTGTTGTAAAAGCTGTTGCTCCGATAACTGCTGCTGTAAGGATTGTTGCTATTTTTTTCTTCATGATAATTTTCTCCTCTTCCCATGAGCCATGTTTTTAATATAAAGTGAAAGGCTCATTTCCTTTTTAATATTTTTATGTTTTATAACTTGTTGCCTCATTTACAAGTGCTATTATAGAAATCCAAAGTTAAATGTAAAACCACGCTAAAGTAAAATCTTTGTAAATTAAAAATTTTTGTGAAGGTTGTAAAAACAGGCTCCAGGTGCTATCATAAACTATATCTTCAAATCCCCACCCACTGCTTATTGCTTTTCGCAATTAAATCAGTGGACTTACTTGATTCGTTTAAAATTTATACACAGGAGGATTTTTTATATATGGAAAATTTAAGATGTGAAAAAGCAGTAGAAAAGAAACATAACGGCTATAACTGTGCACAGGCTGTGGCCTGTTCTTTCTGTAAAGAGGCATCTATGGATGAGGATACACTCAAAAAGATCACACAGGGATTCGGTGCAGGACTTGGCACCATGGCCGGTACATGCGGAGCAATCTCCGGTGCTGCAGTTGTAGCAGGACTTATTAACCAGGACAAAGCCGGAACCTCTCAGACTGTCCGCTCTGTCATGAATCAGTTTAAACAGCAGAATGGAACTGTAATATGTAAAGACTTAAAGGGTGTGGAAACCGGAAGGGTAATCCGCTCCTGTGATGACTGTGTCAGAGATGCGGTGAAATTTCTGGAAGACGCATTAAAATCAGAAAATTGATTTCAGCAGATATTCACAATACATAAATACCAACGCAAAAGGAGCTATGCACGTATAATGTGCATAGCCTCTTTTATGATTAGCTTGATTAATGCTCCCAGTTCCCAATTAATTTTATATTTGTAATTTACTTTCACTACTTGTTCACAGTCATCTGCTGTTCCTGAACTTTTTTTATTTCTTCCAGAGGCAAGTTCAACATCTTCGAAACTTCTTCTGGAGTTTTTCCACTCATGAGAGCCCCCAGAATCATTCCCTCATGACGGCCTTGCTGTATTCCTCTTTCATAAATCATATCTCCAAATCCTGTCATTTTGCTCGCCTCCTCCTGAAATGGTTCTGACCATTCTATATGTGAATATCTTTGTATTCTCTTTATATCACCAGTAAAAAGCCCTTTCAGATAATCAAATATTCCTTTTTCTTCTGTTTCTTTTCCCAGTCGGATTATAATTACTGTTAAGAGCTCATAATCCTCCTCAGGTTCATCTGCTACCCCTATAATATCCTTCTTCGAAAAAGAGTATTCCGTCAATGTATTCTGCAGTTTCTTTGGCACATCCTCCGCACAGATCCATATGGA
>PPYE01234973.1_pt1 | contig 13663 bp, 9 predicted proteins | sample 1559881 | NCBI WGS metagenome assembly PPYE01 (sample SAMN08240022, study PRJNA423297) | Human gut metagenome, whole genome shotgun sequencing project.
GGTTTAATTTCTTGTTTCATTTCTATTCTATTAAAATTAAACTAAAATTGATGCAAAAATAAGATTAATTAATTACTAAAGCGACCTTTGTTTGCTATATAAACATTGCAATTAGCAGGATTTAACTTTTAGAAGGTCATGTGAAGACTTATCCTCAGGCCGGACTTGTCAATATCGGGCGAATCCCTATATGTGAGCCGCCAGACGTAGTCTAAACGTAATACCTTGAAAATGTTTTCAATACCCACACCCGCCTCCACGTAAGGTGTTTTTCCCATTGTACGGGTACTTGCTATCGGAAAAGCGAACAAACCGTCTGTCATATCCGGATTATTCTTATCACTCAAATGCCCATAAAGTCCACGACAGGAAACTATTTCCCTCCATTTCAGTTTTTTCAACAATGGGATACGATTGAACAACCACCCGTTGAGGAAATAGGTGACGTCCCACGAAAAGTATTCATCATTCATAAACTCCATAGCATTCATTAACGAATAGGATTCCGGCTGAATGGTGTAGGAAAGGTTCGCATTCGGCATAATGAGCAACGGAAAGGGAACTTTATCCCATACCTTCCCTGCTTTCAGGATAATATCCGTATAGCCGAAAGCGGAAAACCAGAAACGTTTCTGCACACCCGCTTCGGTATGATTATAGGTGTAATCACTTCCCAGTACTCCTTTTCCGGCAATGGTGTGCGACAGTGTAAACACCGGAGCATCCAGCGATACAGGGAAGCGGTTCCATTGTGTCTGAAAGAATTTCTCGTTCGGGGCATAGCGCAGCTTCAACTCCGCCGCACTGGTAGAGAAGTCTTTAACCGGAGAGTAAGCCTCACCGTCTTTCCGCAGAAAAGGAATCAGGTAGCTCGATTCATCCGTCCGCCTGCGTGCCGTTAGCTGGAAGGAGAAGCCGGAATAAAACTCATTGGTATAGGTCATTTCCGTTTGCCGGTAATAGCCGATACGATCATCTTTTTCACGCTTCAAGGCAAGGAAGACATTGTCTTTGCTTGTGTACAGATAGTTTTGTCCGTATTGGTTAACGTCCGATTCATAACGTACTTTCAGTGAATGGATGGGAAATTCATTGGCATATTCCTTTTTCTTTTTAAAGGAGTATTCTACTTCCGCCAGTCCTTTCAGCCTTTCGTCTTTGAAGCCATAAGCGATATAGCCTTTGCCGAACAGATGAGGGTTGAGCCATGCGGTCGTCATTCCACCAGCACGGATACGCGGTCCTTCCAGCGTATTCCCGCTGATGGTGGCATTCATGGGACCGATATAGAAAAGAGGGGCTTCTTTGGAGGTCGGGATGTATCCGGTGAAGAGAATGGATAGCACCTTTTCCGTCCAATAATAGACCGGATAGCCACGCAGTTGCGCCATCAGGCGGTCTACGGAGTTCTCCTGTTGCGAGATGGCTGCTTGCGGACGGTTCTCCGCCCAGAAAGTTTCGGGTCGGGACAGCGCTTCGGTTTCTTCGATGATACGTTCCGGTTTGGTGAAGGCTTTATCGGCTTCCTCGGTCGGAAGGAAAGAATAACGACTGTAATCCGCCACCCGACGGGCAAAGATACCATCCTGTCCTTCGGTCAGTTTGAATTCTACGGTGATACTTTCATGGTCGAGCAGACGAGTACCGTCTTCTGCCCGCTTAAATTCCTGTTCAAGCAGCATATAATCGACAAAGTTCAGATTGATCTTCTTCGGGAAGTTAAGTACGGCACGTTTGACAAAGTAGGTAGAGTCGAGCGTGACATACAAGTGCCCGTTAAAACCGAAAGATTCGGAATTAAAGGGGGTGAAAGCAAGGTCCGCACAGGTTTCACCGCCGATCTGCAAGGTATCCATCAGATAATATTTGTAGAATCCTGTCCCGATGCGGGATAAGGGGCTGACGAACTTATTGGTGAACAGGGAGATGTTGTTCTCGTAAATGTCCACGTCTTTAAAGACTTCATTAATAGCAGCCTGCATACCTTGTTTGGAAAGGAATTCATCGACTCCTGCCTGCTTGCGTCCCTTCACCCACTGCTTTTCGGAATGAGGAGATTTGCGGTAGTAGTCCGTAGCAAGAAGTTCACGGGCAGATACGGTCAGTATCGGTTTTCCGGTGACGGCAGAGGTGTCTACATATTCTGTCAGGAAATCAAATTTGCGGTATAGCCATTTCTTCTGTTTCTCTTCGTCGAAGTTGTTCAGCGCAAAGGTAGTCTTCTCATAACGGTCGCGCTGCCAGAAGTCTTTCTCATTAGGAGAATGGTCGTCACGATGTTCTATCATCCGACGGACAAACTCCACAGCGGGATTGTCTTTCTTACGGTAATGCTCGCGTTTAGGCTTCACCAATACTTCGTTGAGCGCATATGTAGCGGGAGAAAGTGCTACTTTATACGAAAGATTACGTGCCGGATGGATCAGCCGGCTATATTCATTATAGCCTACGGTTGAGATCACAAGCACTCCTTCGGAGCGATGAGTTTTGAAATAAAAGCGTCCGTCACTTCCGGTAGTCGTTCCTTCGGTCGTGTTTTTCAGACGTACAGATACATAAGATAAGGGTTCTCTGGTCAGAGAATCAGTCACCACACCCTGCACTATGTATTGGGCACTTAGCGGAATACTGATAGCCAATAAAAGAAAGAGCGCTACTGCACCTTTAATTATTAATCTCATATCTTATACCTTAACATCCTATTGAATTGAGCGGGGCAAAGGTAGGAGGGATTTCAGAACAAAAAAAGGTCTATATAGCGGAAGAACTGTTCTCGTTTGACATTTGATCAGGGAAAAAGAATACGGAATCTGGTTAATCCGTCGGCATAAGTCCGCAGAGAGAAGGTACAGCCGTGACGCATCAGAACCTCCCGGATAAAGATCAGTCCGATTCCCTGACCATTGGGCTTGGTGGAGAAGAACGGGCTGAACAGCTTCGCTTCCACCTCTTTGCTGATTCCCTTGCCGTTGTCCACCACTTCGACAATGGCAGGAGAAAGGGTGCGGACGATAATCTCTCCATCCTTCTCGATGCTTTCCGCAGCATTCTTGATGATGTTTACCAATACCTGTTCGAAGAGGGAGGCATCCATTTTTACCTCTTTCAGCGTTTCGTCTATCTCCAGACGAAGTTTTATGTTCCGGTCGGTACACATACCTTCCATAAAACGTTTGCATGTAAATGCGAGGTCATTCAGGTCGACAAGTGTGAGCGTCGGTTCGGGAATCTTCACTACATCGGCAAAACGGGTGATGAAACGGCTCATAGAGAAACAGCGTTCGGTACATACACGCATGACATCGCAAATATCATCCATGCCTTCTTCGGTAGAAAGCGCCTGTTCTACCGTATCCAGTGTGGAGGTTATTCCGGCAGTAGTGTTGTTCACTTCGTGGGCAATCATGCGGATCACTTTCTCGTAGGCTTTCTTCTCTGCCTTCATCACTTCGTCCGTCAGACTTTCTATCAGGAAGAAGGGGTGCTGAAATCCACGGTCAATAAAAGAGGAATGCGTACACCTATAAATATTCGAATCATTCAGACGGACGGTAGCCGTTTCTCCTTTCGGTACGTTTGCCAACTCGGCGGCAAGCGGAGAATCTATCTCGTTCATCTTTTTACCCAGAACATCTTCCTGACGGACACCCAGCATTTTCTGCGCCATCGGGTTCAGCTCGGAAAGGTCCTCGTCCAATGTAGTGAGGATGACTCCCATCGGAGAGGCTTTAATCAGCAGGTCAAGGAAGTTATTCTGTTCGCGGAGACGGAGACGTTCATTCTTTAGTTGCTCCATCATCCGGTTGAAGACGTTCACGATACGGTCAGCTTCATATTGCCCCACGGGACTTAACCGGCTGCTGAAATCCTGTTCGCGCAACAGTTCCATACCGCTTCCGATAGAGTTCAGCGGTTTCACAATCTTACGATAGAAAAACGGGAGATAACACAGGATAAAAAGGACCAACCCCTCTCCTATATAGAAATAGATCATATTCAACCGGCTTGAAAGGAAAAGCAATCCACCCCCCAAGACCAGAAGCAGGAAAACGAGTATACCAAAGAATCCTTTTATACGCATAATAATAGTAACATCTATCTGCTAAACACTGATTCCAAACTTCTCCAGACGACGGTAAAGGGCGGCACGACTGATGCCAAGCGCTGTAGCTACCTGACTCAGATTTCCCTTATGACGCTCCAAAGCCTGCAAAATCGTCTGCCGTTCTATTTCATCCAGAGTCATACCAGCAAAGGATGCGCCTTCGGCGACTTTCTGATCTTCGTGACGGATATACTGAGCATCAAAGTCGGCGGCATCAAGCGTCGGCTTTCCATTGACCAGAATCGTACGTTCTACCAGATTCTTCAATTCACGGATATTTCCCGGATAAGGTAAGCGACTCAGAAACTGCAAGGCATCCGCTGAAAATTCGGTGCGAGGAAAACCGTTGGCCTCTGCCTGACGATCGGCAAAGTGACGTGCCAGCAAGGGAATATCCTCCCGACGCTCACGCAAAGCCGGCAGTCTGACGGTAATCAGATTAATACGATAAAACAAATCTTCGCGGAAAGTACGTTCGCCCACCATCTTACGCAAATCGGCATTGGTAGCAGAGACGACACGAATATCCGTCTTACGGGGACGGCTGTCTCCCAATACTTCAAACGTCTGATCTTGTAACACCCGCAAGAGCTTCACTTGACAGGAAGGGTCGAGATCACCGATCTCGTCCAGAAAGATGGTTCCTTTATTCGCCATCTCAAAGCGTCCGATACGGTCGGAGGAAGCATCCGTAAAAGCTCCTTTCTTATGGCCGAACATTTCACTTTCGAACAGACTTTGGGAGATTCCTCCCAAGTTCACCTTGACAAAAGGCTGTTTGGCACGCTGGCTGTTGATGTGTATCGCCTCGGCTATCAGTTCCTTGCCCGTCCCACTTTCTCCGGTGATCAGTACGGAAGCATTCGTCTTTGCTATACGGGCAATGGTATTCAGTACTTCTGTCAGTCCCTGACTACGGCCGATGATATGACGGCGGTCGAAAGCGTCATTCTGTTCCTGCGTTGTCTCTTTGGGAGAGCCTGCCAGTTCCAAAGCCGTCTCGATACGCTGCAACAATGCCGCATTATTCCAAGGTTTGGTGATAAAATCGAAGGCTCCTGCCTGCATACCTTGCACGGCAAGCTGTATGCTTCCCCAGGCGGTCATCAGTATCACCGGAGTTTCCGGACGGAATATTTTCACTTGCCTGAGCAAAGTCAGCCCTTCTTCACCTGTAGTAGAAAGGGTGAAGTTCATATCCATTAAGATTAAATCCGGTGCTACGGAACGCACCACCTCCATAGCTTCCCGGGGACCGGAAACCGTTTGTGCTTCATATCCAGCCCGCTTCAACATAAAACTGAGTGAAGAGCGTACCGCACTGTCGTCGTCTATTATTAAAATCATAGTTTAAATTACTTGTGACAAAGATATTGTAAATACTCAATACAAGCAACAAATAGCCCGATTAATCCCTATTGAATACTGGTTTTGTAACGTTGCTGAGCTATGCCATCCGCCTCTTTGGCTATCTCCAATTGCTGTGCCTGATTATTGAAATGCTCTACCAGCAAGAATATGTCCTGGTTGAAGTTGATCTGTTCCTGCCGGATCTTCGAAAGCACTACATCGCGGTTGCTTTTCGCTACCCGTACCTTTCCGCGTCTCTTTCCCCAGTCCAGAATCGGAATCTGAACGCCTACCTGCACAATCTGATTATCCTGCAAGTTCCTGTAGACACTGGAAAGTTCACGACTCTCTCCCGTATATCCTACACTGGCAAACAAATTAATGCTACGCAGATTACCACGTGCCGTAGCTACCGCATAATCGGCCTCCAACTGACGGCGACGAATATTCTGGGCAAAAGAATTACGTTCCAGCGCTTTATTCAAAACCATATTATATTCCATTTTACCACAATCTACCGACTCGGGAACAACAGGACGGAGGATTTCATCCTCTCCCACTCCCAGAAAGGCACGAAGCTGGAACATCTTGGCATTCAGATCACTTTCGGCTTCGGTCAACGCAGCCTTTGCATTCAATGCTGAAAGTTTTAACTGGAGAAGTTCATTTTCCGAAATCTGTCCCATCTTGCGTTTAGCTATAGCCACTTCGTAAAGCTGATTGGCATTCGTCAAGTTCTGACGGGCGGTTCCAAGAGTCTCCTTCGCCAACAGCAGATCAAAGTAATAGGTAATAGCCCGCATCGTCACTTCTTCGGTAGCTGTGATAAATTCCGCTTTCGCTTCGGCATATCGCACAGGTTCTATACGCCTGTTCCACTTCACATTATTCACACCAAGAATAGGTTGGGTCAGTTTTAAAGTAACAGGAACGGACATCAGATGGCGATCACCGCTATTACCCAGTTGCTTTAGGTAGTCGAGGGAAGACGTTAGTGAAAGTTGTCCACCGGTAAGCCAGATATTCTGGTCGATGGAAAGCTCACCGGAAAGACCTAAGGCGCTGTTGCGGACAAAGCTGTAAGAACCGTCCGGCTTCTGATAGGAGCCGTAAGATTTATTGTAATTAGGCAGTGTTCCTTTCAGATTGATTTCCGGAAGAAGATCGGCACGGAATGTGCGATATTCCCAATAAGATGTTTTCAACTCATTCAAGGCAACGGCAGCGTCAACAGACTGCATACGCGCCATAGCGATAGCTTCGTTCAAGGTGATTTCCCTCTCTTTCTGTGCCGACACTGCCAAAGGCAGACAAATTGCAGCCAGAACAAACAATATACTTTTCTTTTTCATTGTACACGGTATTTTCCAGTCAGATAGAATCAAACCATGTGCCAAAAGAATAATACATTTACTATCAATCGGTTAGAAAAATGTATCAGTGTTCATTTTCGGACACTATGCACAGAAATGAACGTTCAGTCTTATTCGCAGAAATTCGGGATACGTACAGTAAAGCGAGTTCCCCTGCCTACTTCGGAAGTCACAAAGATCGTTCCTCTCAGACGTTCGACAATCGTCTGGCAGATACTCAATCCAAGACCGGCTCCCTGTGTAAAGTTGTCCACCTTATAGAATCGTTCGAAGATATGACGGATACCTTCTTCGGAAATGCCGACTCCCGTATCTTCCACAAAGATTCGGGTATATTCGGGATCTTCATCTTCCTCATATCCGAAAGTAATGGAACCGTAAGTCGTAAACTTGGCAGCATTATTGATCAGATTATTGACGACTTGTTGGAGACGGACATTATCTGTCACCAGGTATTTTTTCTCATTATCGGGCATACGAAGCAACAGTTCCACTCTCGGAGGCATATTCAGTTGTTGAGAATCATGTACTGTCTTCAGCAGCAGAGGCAAATTATGATTGGCAAACATAAATTCCATTGTTCCTGACTCGATACGCGACAGATCGAGAATATCATTAATCAATGCAAGTAACAATCCGCAATTCTTATTGATCGTTGCTATAAATTGCCCTATTTCCTCTTCTGTAAAGCCGCTTGTATCGCTCAACAAGTCGGAGAAACCGACAATAGCATTCAGTGGTGTACGGATTTCATGACTCATATTGGCAAGGAAAGCAGATTTCAGTTTGTCAGCCTGAAGTGCCTTATCACGCGCCTCCCTCATTTCCTGTTCTGCTGTCTTATAACGTTGGATACTTTGGCATACACCTAATATATTATATAGCGAATCTCTCGTCAAACCGGAAATAACAGAGGAACGGTATTCCCACCATTCATATTCTCCATTGGCATTGCGCTGACGGAAATTCAAACGGGTATTGGTTTCTTTTCCCGCCAATGTTTTATCAAAGAGAATACGCATTTCCTTCAAATCCTCCGGATAAACCATACGATCCATTTCGTCGCGGGTGATGGAAGTAATCGACTCATCATAACCAAAACGAACAAGAAAACCTTGCGGAAAGATGAAACTATTACTCTCCACATCAAACTGCCAAGGGTAAATAGAACTTTCCTCCACGGCCATGTCAAAGAAACGTTTCTGCATTTCTTCATCCGATACGTTGCGTGCCGAAAGTGCCATACCGGTAATCTGCCCGCCTGAATGAATCGGAACAACTTCCCCGGAAACCGGGAAATAATGTTCGCTATGTACTTCTTTCATAAAAGCCCCATCGGGAATAATGACACTCTGCCCAGTCTCTCCCACCTTCTTCAATATCTTGTAAAGGATATCCTGACCGTTATAGTATATTTTGAAAATACTGCCCGCCATCATTCCTTCATAATTCCGTCCGCCCGATTCTGAGGGTAAATGAAGGATCTTCAGCAGAGAACGGTTGGTAAAGTGAATATGAAGATCAGTATCATATGTGATCACACCGTCGCGTATGGAATGGAAGATATTATCAAACTCATTCCGCTGTTCCACCAGTTTATTCTGCACCAACAAGCGGGTCTGGGCATGTATCCGTCGCTTAGCTTCACGACGGTTGACACGAATGAGCCACACGATAGAGACGATCAACAATGCCAGGATAGATGGATAAAGAAGAATAAACAATAATTTATATCTTTCCCAATACGGCTGATTAACAACACTGCCACTGGAGGAAACCTTATCCGGGTCTATATGAAAGAAGTCCAGCTGTTTATAATCGTAAATAAATCCCTGTTCCGTCTCCGTCACACCCAGTTTCAAGGGAGATTCCCCCTTCAACACTCGCGATGCCTTCTTTGCAGCAGACATCGCAGAGGTATAGGCGTCTGCGTCATATGCCGCAAATACACCGTTCATCAGCCCCACATTCTGACTGGAGAAGACCGGTGCTTTGGAGTTCTTGCCTACAAACGAAAGGAACGGTGACCATTTGGGAGCAACCACAACCCGAGCATAACTATTGCGGGGATAACAGATAGCCGCAATAATATGATTGGTTGATTCATGCTGGGTATTGTAGAGTTTCATCTTGTAATCCGGATTCTCTTCCTGAAAAAGCTGCCATTCTTGTTTGAAGTCCTCACGTCCCTTATTACTCAGAAAACTGTTGTCAATTACACATATCACTTCTTTCCGTTGGGGAAATACCTTTTGTGCCTGCTTTAAGATCACATAAAAATCGGGATTAGCGGTGAATCCGCATACATTGGGAAGACTCGCTATAAGTTCCTTATCGGGATATTTGATTCCGAAAAACACAACCGGAACCTGGTAAGGCAACGAATCGCCGGAAGAGAAAAGAGTGTAAAAAGCCTCATCGCTGGCTGTGATAATCATATCCGTCTTTCTGTCACGGGCACGCTGACAAAAACGCTGCATAATCACTTTCTCCGAACTGAATGACCAAAAATCGGCATCCAAATATTCAGTAGTAATATTTACTGTCAGTCCATTCTCCTTGAACCCCTTTGCCAACCCCTCATTCAAGTCGTTGTGCCAGGGAGTTTGTGAGGTATACGATTGGATAAAAAGTATATTGTATGTATGTTCTGCTGCCGCCGCCCGGGCAAAAACAACGAAGAACAAAACTACAAACAAACAGTAATATTGTCGGTTCATAAGCAAAAAAACAGCATTGTTTTCAACATTTTGCCTACAAAGATAAGTTATTATATTGAAAACAATGCAAATAGCTTCAGTTTTTTATTCCTCGCGTAAGGCTTCTGCCGGCTGTATACGGATCGCCTGCCGGGCGGGGAACCAAATGCCTATGAGTATCATCAAAGCCATCAAAAGACTTGTCACACAAAAAGTGATAAGAAAACGAATGATACTCCACTCTATACCACCTTCCGTCAGTTCCAGATAACCTATATTATAACAAATAATTGCAGCAGGCAAAGCAGCCAGTGCCAGTAGCAACAAGCCTTCTTTATTAAGACGATGCCAGAGTCCCATGCGGGTGGAACCGACTGCGACACGAAGTCCGAGTTCTCCACGACGATGCTGGGTACGAAACCAGAATGTACCGACTATTCCCAACAGGATATTCACCAACAAAAAGCCCATCATCCAAAACCGCGTCTGCATCTGATTGACATTGGTACGATTATAATCCTCACGTATCATCTCGTAATCGTGTACCTTCAGTATAAAAAGATTTCCCACACTGAACTGGGTATCCGACTGTTCCATCAGACGCTCCGGAAAGCCGGGAGCCGTATTCGGCTTTACACGCAGGCAAACTTCCGTATTGAGCGGATACAGGTCATCATTAATCTCGGCCAATTGTGCTTCCGTAAGAGGAATAGCCATATAGCGATCGCTGTAATTTGGCCAAAAATCATTGTAACGTACCTTAGTCGATACGGCAGCTATTTTATAAACGTCTGTAGAATCATCCACATTCACGACTTCTTTTCCCAACAACGTACGGTCACCCTTATAACCGTCAGGCCATATATTCTCGCTGAGAACCGCATTTCCGTTTTTTATAGCCTGCATTAAAGGCTGATATCCCTGTCCATCCGCACTTTGATAACGGAACACCTGAAAAAACTCCGGTGTTACCGGACGTCTCAACGGACTGCGCACCAGCGTATCAAGGCGAAAACGGATGCCGGAATTACTTCCTATATACGGACGTGCATTCACTGATATCGAGACAGCCTCTACTTCCGGCAAGCGACGGAGTCGGTTAGTCAGTTCAACAATGTCCTGTCCCGTCGTCGTTTCCTTCTGCCCTTTCGGAATATAAGAATCACTCTTATTGTTTTTCAGACTGAGTTCCAGATAGTAAGTATTGGTGATGTCATATCCCAGCGGTTCGTAATAAGTACGCGCTGTTGCATACGTCCAATCGACAATATACCACAACACCACGAAAACAATCAGCAATTCTGCCCACAACCACCCGTTCGAGCGACGTTCGTTCCATATTTGTTTTAACAGTTGCATCTTCTTAAAAATTAGTTTGTTGAATGTTTCGGTTATCTCTCATTGATGGCATCCACAATATTTGTCCGTGTCACTCTCCATGCCGGAATGGCAGCACTCAATAAATTAAGTGCAAAGCAGGCAAAAAATGCGAGCAAGAACACAACCGGGTCAAACAGCAGATCCATACACATGGTCCGCAAATCCGTCACACCATTACCCATAAAGTCAATGGAAAACAGCATACTTCCCAAAAAGAAAGTTGCGCCATAACTCAGAATTAATCCGAGCACTCCACCCAACAGTGAATAAAGCATATTCTCAGAAAGTACCTGTATCATCAGTTCGCGTCTGGGCGCACCGAAAGCTTTTCGAACACCAATTTCAGAAAGGCGTTTGCGCATACGCGACAATGTCAGTCCGGAAAGGTTGACAGCAGGTACGATCAACAGAATGATTAACGTTATTATATACTGACGGACAGCCTGCTTCACAGCCGGAGGATTATTGGCTGAATATCGTTGATATCCTCAGATATTACTGCTTTGGTTGCACCGGCATCAAAAGTAGCCTTATCAAACGGATATCCCGAAAGGAAATCGAACTTAAATACTTTCCAGAAATCATCATCCACCTGCAATACACTGCAACTAACCTTCTCTCCCGCTGGCTTGGCAGCCAGCATCGTTTCCGAGAAACTGCTGGTTATAGTAACTGCTTCAGGGGCAGCCATTTCTTTAAAACAGGCTTTCGCTGTCTTATAAGAAACAGGTCCGTTACTCTGCCAGTTCTCGTTTGTTTTATACTGAAATCCCGCATACCTGAAAATCAACATACGGTCACGATAGCTTTCCGGAGCAAAGGGTGCAATAGTAGCACGCAATGTGATCACAATCACCATAATCATAGCAATAGCCAATGCCGTACCTATGATAGAGATAGAAGAAAGTAACTTATTCTCCTTCAACAGGTGAAATGCTTGTTTGAAATAGAGTTTTATCATTGTAATCTCATTATCTTCTCATTCATTTTCATACTTATCAGAATCCCCAGCCTTTCGTGCTCACATCCGGGCATTTCAGGCCTTTATGATTGATTCTGCCTACTCCGTCACGCTTCAGAGAAGCTCTGTCTGCCTTGCCGGACAATTTGATATTTCCGACTCCATCCACTTTGGCTTTCACAGTATTGCAGTTTACATTGACATTCATATTCCCGACCCCGTCTACCATTAATTCCAACTCATCACAATGGAGCTTTTTCACCTCACAGTTTCCCACTCCATCGAGTTTGAAAGTTACATTTTTCAGTTTCAGGGTTTCTTTAGCATTGAAGTTGCCGACACCATCGATCTTTACACTCTTCAAATCAGGGGCTGTGATATAGAACGTCAGGTTCTTAACGTTTTTTACATTCTTCTGCTTATATTCGATAACCAATGTTTCTCCTTTTACCGTTACTTTTGTTTTATCGACATATTCAAAAGGACCTTCCATCCGACAGGAATAAGTATCGGACTGAGTGAAAATAATGTTACCTACCGACCGCAGATTGATAGCGGAAAATTCGCCTACTTTACAATCTTCACTCACATTTTGTGCCCAAAGCGGGCAAAGGGCTACACTTAATAATACCGCAACAGCAGTTATAAAAATATTCTTTGTCATGATTAGCTTTTTTAGAGTTTAAAAGGGGATTACTGTACCTGACGGCCATCGAAGAAACGGATAGTTCTTGAAGTCTGTTTCGCCTGTTCTTCATTATGCGTCACCATAACGATAGTTCGGCCGTCTTCCTTATTCAGCCGATGGAGAAGTTCCATGACTTCGGCACCCATCTTAGAATCCAGATTACCGGTAGGTTCATCGGCCAGAATTATCTCCGGATGACCGATAATTGCACGCGCTATGGCCACACGCTGACACTGACCACCGGAAAGCTGCGTCGGAAAGTGATTCATACGATGACTCAATCCGACTTTTTCCAGTACCTCCTTCGCCAAACGCTTGCGTTCACCGCTGCCCATAATGCTTAGAAATTCTCCGCGGTCTACGGTCAGATTCACGTTTTCCAGTGCTACCGTTTCAATCTCGTCCGTACGGTAAATCTTAGAGAGAGAAGTCAATGTTATCATAACTATAAGTATTTAATTTAGATCGTTTTTATCTCATTTTCAGCTTATTCTTGTTCTTATAAGAGCTCATATCACTGACTACCACTACATCTCCCGGTTGTAAGCCACTCACCACTTCCACATATTCAAAGTTGGAATCGCCCAGCTGTACTTTACGTTTCACCAGTTCGTCATCAGATGTCCGGACAAAAAGATCATACTCACCACGTCCCACATAGAAAGAAGCGTTTGCCATCCGCATCACATCTTCCTTTACGGCATTCATCACATAAACGTCCGTTTTCAGTCCCGAACGTAAACGGTGGTTATTATCGTCTTTCAACTGCACTGTAAAAGAAATGACTCCGTTTTTAGACAGGGGTGTCACACTGCTGACCGTTCCTTCCAGTTTGTCATTGCCTATCTTTACAACCGCTTTTCCTCCGGCAGCTACCCGGTCACCGTAGGTATCGGCTATTTCACCTTCTACCTTAAAATGGCTTAAGTCTGAGATGATGGCCACCTGTCCGCCTTGCGAAATCTGAGCACCGATCTGATTATTAATGTAGGTAAGAATCGCTTTACGCGGAGACCGAATCTGGGCATCGTCCAGTGTACGCTTCATTTCGGCAAGACTTTTACGGAAGATATTGAAATCCAGTTCCTGCACTTTCAGTTCGGCAGC
>PPYE01560264.1_pt1 | contig 13661 bp, 7 predicted proteins | sample 1559881 | NCBI WGS metagenome assembly PPYE01 (sample SAMN08240022, study PRJNA423297) | Human gut metagenome, whole genome shotgun sequencing project.
AAATAAGACATCTGCCAATGAGTCTTTGTTTTTATTATCAACAAATATATAATATAATGAAATACAATTTGTTCGATAATTTCTATGAGGTTATAGAGGTTATTTATAATCTCCCGGATAACTTAGAAAAACGGGCTAATCGCACGTTTATTAATAAAACGTACCATTAGCCCGTTTTGTTCAAGCCTTGGAGCTGTTTTTTCTACTTATCGAGACTTTCTTTCCATCTTTGGGCATAACTATGCAAAATAGATGCGATACCCTTTCCGATCCGGACATAATCTTCCCGTTTAAGGTTGGCTAAAGATGCGCGGATAGACCACTCGGGAGCATCAAAACCTCCTCCGTTCAGTAAAACCAAGGAAGTTTCCTGTGCCAGACGGAAAACGACATCCAGAGGTTCGTAATTCTTTTTTAGATATTCCACGAAATCATCCCCATAGAATTTCTTAGCCCAGACAAGCATATCGATCTCACTATAATATCCCGCACGCAAAGGGTCGTCTAATAAGGTGAATCCGGTGCTTTCCCACAATGTGTGTAAACGCTCGTGGATCATATCCTGCATCCTTTTCTTATAGGTATTTTCCGCATCTAATAGAGCGAAAGACGCAAACAGAGACATTTGTGTTTGTTGTGGCAAGGAAAGACCGGCCGTATGATTCAAGGCTACTTGACGGCTATCGGCTACCATACGATCAATAAAGCGGATATCCTCGGGATGTAAGGATAGACTGCTATATCGTTTTTTTAGAAGCTCCTGTTTATCTCTTGGCAATTCACGGATCATCCGGTCGTAAATATTATCTTGATGTAAAGCGATTATCGCCAATCTCCATCCGGTTGCCCCGAAATATTTGGAGAAAGAATAGACACATAACGTATTCTTTGGTAATTCGGCCATCATCGAGCGAAAATGCGGAATAAATGTCGCATACACGTCATCCGTAATAATCATAAGGTTGGGATTGTCGTTCCGTACGATCTCAACGATCCTATTCATCAATGCTTTTGTCAATCCGTATGAAGGCGGGTTGCTCGGGTTTGTTATGAAAGCGGCTTTCACGCTAGGATCTTTTAGGACATCTAAATCCTTTTCTTGATATTGCCACGTGTGATAGCCGTCTTTTGTCATCTTCAAAGCTTTTATCTCTATGACATTAAAAAGATAACGGGCCTGTTCCGAAATCTCTATATAAGGAGTGAATACCGGAGCGAAAAGGACGATCTTGTCTCCCTTATTCAACAAGAAATTCTGCTGCAAGGAATCGAAGATGTAACACATGGCGGCAGTTCCGCCTTCGGTAGCGAAAAGGTCGAATACTCCCTCGGGGGGCCGGTTGTCACATAATTCTTGGTCTAAATAATCCCGCACGAGCATTTCCGTATATTTCAAGATACGATCGGGAACCGGATATTGATCACCAATGACACCTTCCGCCCATTCATATACAAGCTCATTCTCATCTACACCTTTTTCCGTGACCAGATATTCATAGGTACCCTTCAATAAAGTAGCGCCGGGAGATTGCGCATGTTTCTTTAGAAACTGTACGAAGCGAGACGCGATCCTTTTGCGGTTGGGAACCCCTGCGGCTCCGGCCATCTCATCTGCCAATTCGGCTTCCCGCTGGCATTCCTCCAAGGCGAACTGCCCTAATAGGAAGAATGCCTCCCGTGGAACCGTACTGATCCAGTTTGGATTTCCCCTTCCTGCGTTCAGCATGATGTGCGTACTTTTACGAGCGCTCTCATCCGCTAACTCTATCAAGATGTTCTTTAGCTCGAAAGGGCTAATCTCCGACATCTTTTTCTCATATTCTCTCGTGACATGTATTTTCTTCTTGTCCATACATTATATATATTACATGATTAGCACAATAACGACACCCCAGATGATTAATAAAGTATTACCCACCGCATAGGTAACGGTATAGCCTAAGGCTGGAGTCTCACTTCCTACGGCATCTTCCACCGCTCCTAATGCGGCGGTTGTCGTACGTGAACCTGCCGTGCAACCTAAAGTGATAGCCGGGTGGAACTTAAAAACGTAACGTCCCATCAGAATACCGATGATAAGCGGGATAGATGTCGCTAAAGCACCGATAATAAATAAACTTATACCGACTTCCTTCAATCCGGTCACGAAACTGGGACCCGCAGTGATACCGACTACGGCGATAAACATATTCAGTCCCAAATTATTTAATATCCAGACGGAAGGCTCTGGAATACGCCCGAAGGTCGGATGCTTGGAACGAAGCCATCCAAAGACGAGTCCGGCTATCAAAGCGCCGCCACTCGTACTCAGGCTGATCGGGACACCTCCGAAATGAATCGCAAGCGAACCTAAAATTCCCCCTAAGAAAATACCGATACCCACGAAAATCAAATCGGTCTGATTGGTTGGGCGATCGGGATATCCTAAAGTCGTAGCCGCTTTATTTACCTCTGATTTCATACCCACCAATTCCAACATATCACCGGAATCTATCACCGTAGCGGCCAAGACCGGGATATTGATACCCGCACGCCTTATGGACTTGACGCTAACACCGTGCATGAACGATTGATTGCGTAAATAGCAGATCTTTTTCCCCACGTATTCCTTATGGATCACTAGTACGGGTAACGTCTCTGCCGGAAAATCGAGCAATTCAATGTCATTGACCTCGTCGCCAATCCAGTTCTCCTCTCCGATCACGAATTCCCGGCGACCGCTTAGGACAACCTCATTTCCGGTATGTAAAACCAAATCCGGTTTAACATCGGTTAGTACATTATTAATACGGACACGCTCCACGAACAAATGCCGTCCTAATTGGTCCAGATATTCCTCCAACTGCTTTACGCTTTTACCCTCCTTGAACCATTCATTACTAATCTTATAGGCCCGGAAAGTTACCGGACGGGCGGCAGGCATAAAGCCCGGTTGCTCGCTCTCGTCGTTATTTCCCATTTTAGCCTCTAGCTCTTTACAGGCTTTTTTCACGTAATCGAGTCCTCCTAAAAGACGTGGCCCGATATCACTCACCAACCATGCGGATCCTGCCGTACCGAAAATATAAGTTACCGCATAGGCCACGGGCATCACGTTGACCATAGCGCTTTTATCCGTATCGCTAATATTCATCTGTCCGATCGTATCTTCGGCAACTCCTAATACTGCCGACATCGTCTGGGAGCCCGCCAATAATCCTGCGGCCTCGCCTGCGTTATATCCCATAAGTTTCGCCAGTAAAAAAGGAGCGATCAAGCAAAACACACACATGACGGCGGCGAAAAGCATTTGAGGAAGACCTTCCTTTTTCAATCCCCGGAAGAACTGTGGCCCAACACTATATCCTACAGCGAAGAGGAACATCAAGAAAAAGACGGACTTTAACGGTCCGCTTATATCGATTTTTAATTGCCCGATCAATACACCGACCAATAATACGCTGGTAACCGTTCCCAGCGTGAACTTCTTTATCTTAAACTTGCCAATCCAGAAACCGAGAGCTAAGGTTATGAAAATAGCTAGCTCCGGATAATGTTGAAGTAAATTAGTTATCCATTCCATATCTATTTATTTGATGTTAAACAAAAAAGATGCTATTGAAACAGGGATTCTTTGAAAGATGTTGTTACTTTTCGGGATTATTTATATAAATTTGCGACCGCTTAGGTGATAGAGTTTGTCTACCGACAATTCTATAAAAGGGAATCCGGTTAGAATCCGGAACAGTGCCCGCTACTGTGAAGCTCTTGAAAAGGAAAGCGTTCTGCTATGCCACTGTCTTAAGAAAGATGGGAAGGTTGCTTTCCGAGCCAGTCAGGAAACCTGCCAAGCGAAGTAATGATTAATTCCTCCCGGGGTCAGGAGTAATTAAGAGGATAGAAATATCACCTATATCTAAAAGATGTTGGAGACGGAATAATACGTTGTCTCCGTGGGATTGATATGTAATCTAATTATTAATATATTCATATGATGAGGAAACACTTACTATCTTTCTTCCTGCTGGTCATCAGCCTAGTTTGTCGTGCGCACGATGGCGAGAATTTTGTAGCATCCGATTTATTCGCCTCTTTACAACCGGGCGATAAGGCCGCTTTATTGATGGTACATTTTGGAACAACCCATGATGATACCCGTGCCTTGACAATCGACGCGATCAATCAAAAAGCGAAAGAAGCTTTCAAAGATGTTGAGTTGCGTGAGGCATGGACTTCTCGCATTGTAATGCGCCGCTTAAAAGCTCGTGGCGTAGAGAAACTGAACCCGATCGAGGCCTTGGAAAAATTAAAGACTGATGGTTATACACATGTCTTGATCCAATCCACGAATATAATCGAAGGTATCGAGATGGAATCCTTACGTAAGGATGTTGCCACCATGAAATCTTCTTTCAAGGAGATTCGTATCGGTAATCCTTTATTGTATACACCGGAGGATTATGAGGCGGTAATCGCCGCTATCATAAAAAATGGGGCGAAAGAAGGCGCTACTTTATTGGTAGGCCATGGCACTTATACACCGGCGACGGCCCAATATGCTATGTTGGATTATATGTTGAAGGAGAAGGGATTCAAGGATTATTCCGTAGGAACCATCGAGGGCTATCCTACTTTTGATACGATGGTAGCCCAAGTAAAGGCCAATGGAACGAAGAAAGTCTTGTTGATGCCATTTATGTTTGTTGCCGGAGACCATGCGAAAAACGATATCGCCGGTGATTGGAAAGAGGAATTGGAAAAGAAAGGCTACGAGGTAAGCGTATTTATGGAAGGTCTGGGACAGAATCCGGATATCCAGAAGATCTTCATCGAACATGCCCGTTTCATGGCTAAACATAAGATGATCGATATCGTTGATAAGAAGAAAGCTTATGCGGTAGAGAAGGACTAAAAAAGTTCACTACACAATGTTTTTTATTCCTTTCGGAAGAAAAAGTAATTCCTTCCGAAAGAAACTAAATTTTCATTCGAAGGAAAATGGAATTTCTTTCGAAAGGGATTTCACATGCATACAATAAACAGTTATAATGCTAAATATATGAAAAGAGTTTTGACAATCTTACCGTTGACAGCCTTATGTATCAGTACGATGCAGGCACAACACAAGAATGAGTACACGAATTTCGCCGATACGACATTCAATATTCAAGAAGTCGTAGCGACCGCCGCACGCAAGCCACGTCCACAAATCACGAAGTTGGACGTACCTATGAAATATCTTCCTATTTCAATTAATAGCATTACGGCGAGTAGTTTGGAGTTGCGAGGTATCCGTAATATCCAAGATGCGGTACGCTTTATGCCGGGCGTACGATTCCAGACATCTTATGGCGCATTTCAACAATTGTCGATCCGTGGTTTCGATCATTCTATCATGATGATAGACGGTATCCGCGATGAACGTTCGGCAATAAACAACTCTTATCCCGTACCCGATCTATCCTGTATCGAGTCTATTGAATTATTAAAGGGACCGGCTTCTGTACTTTACGGACATTCAGCCGTAGGTGGAACCTTGAATATCGTTCGTAAATCCCCGTCAGAGAAACAGAGCGTTAACGCCCGATTGGCCTATGGTAGTTACGAGAATAAAGAGGCGACGCTTGGCATGGGCGGTAAATTGGTCGGTCCGGTCAATTATTACGCCAATGTCAACTTTTCCGATCAAGAGGGCTGGCGTGATAATGGCAACCGTCGCTTTTCCGGTTATCTGGCATTGCAAGCTAAAATGACGGAACGTGACATATTAGATGTTCGTGGAGGTTTTAACCGCGACTTCTATGGGACGGAGATCGGTCTTCCCGATTTAATGGCAAATGATGTATATAATGTGCAAACAGGACAGTTATATCTCCATAAAAATGATATGCTACCGGGACTTGACCGTGAGGCTCGCTACAATAACGAGTCCGACTTTATGAAGAATCATGCTTGGAACATATCGACGCAGTATACACATACTTTTTGGAACGGCGCAAAACTAACAGATCGCCTTTCTTACAATAACGACGATATCAACTATTTTGGGACGGAAGCCCTCGACTATCTCGAAAGTGATGATCCGATCTATGATCATTATTATATGAAAAACGGCCAGAAAAAATATATCTGTTTGGACAGTGTATATCTTTCTTTCCCGCTTCGCTTCTCCCATATAGCCAAGACGGTAGCCAATACGCTCGAGCTAAGCGGTAAATTCAGGACGGGTGAGATAAAGCATACGTATATGGGAGGTTACTCTTTCGTCGCCTTGAATCGTACCAGCTATTCGGGCTATAATTTAGGGGATGATGTTCAGGGTCCCGGCCTTTATTCGCATGTATCCGTTTATGATCCGCATAGCATGGGATATATGACCAGTAAATTCTCGAAAGCGACGGTTACGCATCATTATTCCAACAGCCTTTATCTTCAAGATATGGTTGAGTTCAACGAGCAATGGAAGGTATTAGCCGCTCTACGTTACGACTTTTTCCGTTATATGTCCGCCAGCGCTACAACTCCTACCGGACGACGTGAGTATGAGGAGCATTCAAGCTTCAATATGATAAAGAATAAGGCGTTGACTTATCGTTTCGGAGCGGTCTATCTGCCCCATCCGAATACATCCATTTATGCGTCTTTCGCCTCTTTCTTCAAGCCGATCCGTACGTTCTATCAAGATAACGTCATTTATGTAGGAGGTGATGGAAATCGTTTCGAGCCTGCTCGCAATGAGGAAGTATTTAAGCCGGAGAAAGGATACCAAGCCGAGGTGGGGCTTAAATATCAATTGAACAATATATTAAGCGCCAATGCCAGCTTGTTCTATATCCGGAAGATGAACAGTACGGCTACGTTGACCAACAACTATCAAGTGGAGGAAAACGGCGAGACTACCACGATGAGCGTAATCGGACAGGTGGGTGTACAAGATTCCAAGGGTTTTGATTTTGATGTCACTCTTTCTCCGGTAAGCACCTTAGCGCTGACGATCGGTTATGGATTGAACGACTCCAAGATCCGGGAGATGAAAGAAATAAAGGATCCGGAATTGATCGAGGCTATCTATGGCAATAACCCGGATGAGACAAAGCAACAATTGAATAGCCAAGAAGGAAACTGGCAGAGCAACGTACCGAACCAGACTTTCTACGCATACGGCAGTTATACCATCCCTCGGGGTGTCTTGAAGAATCTGGAATTTCACTTGAGTAGCAGTTATACCGGTAAAGTATACCGTAATACATCTAACAACTCTTGGTTCGATCCGTATTGGGTAACCGATTTCGGTATGTCTTATTTGTTGAACAACAATATTCACCTTACATTCAACTTGAATAACTTGTTTGACAACAATTATTATAACCAAGCGCTCGGACAACAGATGGTGCCAAGCATGCCTCGTAATTTCCAAGTGGCTATCTCCTATACATTATAATATATAGAACATACGCTCATGAATCTATTGACAAAGATCACGCTATTTATACACAGGATACTGGGCACGGCGTTCAGTATCCTGTTTCTCGTTTGGTTCCTATCGGGATTGGTAATGATCTACCATACGTTCCCGCGAGCGGACCGGGCCGATAAACGGGCGAAGATGGATATTCTCTCTCTGGAGAATCTTCCTTCGTTAGACCAGATAGAGAAACGTTTACCGCAGAACGAGCGGATAAGCCATGTTACCTTAAACAGCTATTTGGGACAAACTGTTTTTCATATCCGGACGGAGAAAGGGAGCTATGATATTCCTGCCGACTCGACGGAAAGATTACCCGTAATCGACTGGAATCGTATCCAACGTGTGGCATCACAATGGAATACCTCTTCCATAGCGAAGGTAGATTCCTTGTACACCTTGGACCAATGGATTCCATTCGGTCGTTTAAAAGAGGAATTTCCGATCTATAAATTCCATTTCGCCGATCCGGAACGACATGAATTATACATATCCTCTAAATCCGGGGAGGTTTTGCAATATACGGATAAAAACAGTCGTTTCTGGGCTTGGCTCGGGGCGATCCCTCATTGGGTTTATTTCACTTCCTTGCGGCAAGACGCTGAATTATGGATAAAGGTAGTTGTCTGGTTATCCGGCATTGGATGCGTTATGTGTATCGCTGGGATCTATTTAGGAATACGGGATTTCCGGTTAGCGAGGAGACGTCATTTGATTTCCCCTTATAAGAAGTTCTGGTATAAATGGCATCATATTCTTGGGGTGTTATTCGGTTTATTCGTCCTCACCTTCTGCTTTAGTGGTATGATGTCTTTGGCTCGTGTACAGGATTGGGGGTTGAAAGCCAAGCTCGATACAAACCCGGTTCAAGAACTGCGGAAGATGGCTCCTTCCCCACTCGATTATCCGTTGGATTACAGGGCGGTCGTACAAGCCTATCCCGGCCAGATCCGTCAATTGGAATGGAGTAGTTTTGGTGATATACCCTTTTACATCGTACAAACAGACACGAAGGATATTGTCGTGAACGCGAATAAGAGCGACAGGATATCTTTATTGAACCTGCGACCGGAAGAAATCCGTTCCGTATTGTCTCAGATACATGGTATCGGGACCACGGCTGATATCAAGCTGTTGGATACGTATGATACATATTATATCTCACGAAAAAGGAATTTAGAACTCCCGGTCTGGAAAGTATCCATTCAAGACGTGGACAATAGTTGTTATTACATTAATCCCCGTAATGGACAATACCGTTATGTAAATACGCCGTCTCGTTGGAACCATTGGATGTATCCGGCATTGCATAGCTTGAATCTGAAATTCTTGGTAGATCATCCGGTCTTATGGAATATCGTGATGTGGGGAACCATGTTGGGAGGCACGTTCGTTTCCTTATCCGGTGTATGGCTTGCGATAAAATATATCAGGCGAAAAGCGAGAAGAAAGAAGTAAAGCCTGTATATTTGTATTATATTTATTGAGAACATTGTATTATAAAATAGATTTGAATGAATAAAGGCAAGATTATAGTCGCCGGAATCGGCCCCGGTAGCGAGGCCGATATAACGCCTGCGGTTTTGGCCGCTATCCAAAGCTCGGATGTCATCATAGGATATAAATATTATTTCCGTTTTATCACCCACTTGCTTCGTGAGGGAACGGAATGTATAGATACAGGTATGAAACGTGAGCAAGCTCGTGCCGAGCAAGCTTTCGCTTATGCCAACGAGGGAAAGACGGTTTGCGTGATCAGTTCCGGTGACGCCGGTATTTATGGCATGACTCCTCTGATTTATGAGATGAAGAAAGAATCCGGAAGCGAGATCGAGATCGAGTCGTATCCGGGCATCAGCGCTTTCCAGAAAGCTGCGTCCTTGCTTGGCGCTCCTATCGGACATGATTTCTGTGTGATTTCCCTCTCAGACTTGATGACTCCTTGGGAACTGATCGAGAAACGGATTCACGCGGCGGCCATGGCCGATTTTGTTACGGCGATCTATAATCCAAAAAGCGAGGGACGTTATTGGCAACTCTATCGCTTAAAAGAATTGTTCCTGCAAGAACGCAAGCCGGAGACTCCGGTCGGTTATGTACGTCAGGCCGGACGGGAGGAGCAAGAAGTATTCGTCACTACGCTCGCAGATCTGGACCCCGAGCAGATCGATATGTTTACGGTAGTCTTGATCGGAAACTCACAAACATATCTTTCCGGGAATCATATGATCACTCCCCGGGGATATTATGGCGAGATCAAACAAAAGAAAATGGATACGGGTATCGGACAGGACATCATGATCCGTAGTTTCCGTACGATCGAGAAGGAATTGAAAAACCAAAAGATCCCGTTGGATAAGAAATGGGCGTTACTCCATGCCATTCATACGACGGCCGATTTCGATATGGAAAATATCCTTTATGCCGACCCGGATGCAGTCTCTACATTATATAATAAGATCAGCGGCGGGGAAGTTCCTACGATCATCACCGATGTCACGATGGCTGCTTCCGGCATTCGTAAGGGAGCTCTGCAACGTCTGGGTGTCGAAGTGAAATGCTACCTTCAAGACGAGCGGGTCGCTGAGATGGCTTCGAGCAAAGGAATTACCCGTACCCAAGCCGGTATTCGTCGGGCCGTGGAAGAGCATCCGACCGCTCTGTTTGTCTTCGGGAACGCCCCGACCGCCCTTATGGAATTATGCGATTTAATACGTAAAGGTAAAGCCACTCCAGCTGGCATTATTGCGGCTCCGGTAGGTTTCGTACATGTGCAGGAATCCAAACATATGGTGAAACCTTTTATCGGTATCCCGAAACTAATCGTGGAAGGTCGTAAAGGAGGTAGTAATTTAGCGGCTACGCTAGTGAATGCCATCCTTTGTTTTAATGACGCAGAACAATTAAAGCCGGGAAGAGACGTATGAACCGATTTTATGTCATAGGGCTGGATGATAATATGCGGCAATACTTTCCGCCGGAGATATTGGAGATAATCTCGTCCCACCGGGTGTTCTCCGGAGGCGTGCGGCATCATGAGATCGTACGTTCGCTCTTGCCCGAGAAAGCGGACTGGATCGATATAAAAGTCCCGTTGGACGAGGTCTTCGATCGCTATCGTTCGTACGACGGTCGGGAAAGTATCGTTGTATTCGCTTCCGGAGATCCTTTGTTTTTCGGATTCGCCGTTACGATTCAAAACCGATTGCCGGATACGCAAATCCGCCTGTACCCGTCATTTAATTCCTTGCAACTCTTGGCACAAAATCTATTGATGCCTTACCACGATATGCGGATCGTCTCCCTTACCGGACGGCCTTGGCACGAGTTCGATCGTGCCTTGATCGAAAGTGCGTCTAAGATAGGCGTGCTCACGGATCGGGAACATACGCCTACGACTATCGCTCGCCGGATGCTGGAATACGGCTATGATAATTATACCATGTTCGTGGGAGAACGGTTAGGAAATACCGAACGGCAGAGCATCCGCCAATTCAGTATACAAGCCGCGGCAATGAATAATTTCGTTCATCCGAATTGCTTGATCCTAAAGAAAGAGCGTGACGGGCATTCCCGTAAATTCGGCCTGCCGGATTCCGCGTTCGAGCATTTGAACGGACGGGAGAAGATGATAACCAAAATGCCGATCCGTTTGTTATCTTTAAGCATGCTGGATCTGAGAAACCGGGAACGTTTTTGGGATATCGGCTTTTGCACGGGTTCTGTCTCGATAGAGGCTAAATTGCTGTTCCCGCATTTGCATATCACGAGTTTTGAGATCCGGGAAGAGGGACGAAAGTTAATGACTGAGAATTGTCGTCGTTTTGGGACTCCGGGTATCGAGGCTATAATCGGAGATTTCTTATCGGTGGATTTATCAGCGTTGGAGGCTCCGGATGCAATCTTTATCGGCGGACATGGCGGGAAATTAGTGGAGATCCTTATGGTAGTTTCCAAAAAGATGAAAGAGAACGGTGTCATCGTCTTCAACTCCGTATCCGACGAAAGCAAAGCGCTTTTAGAGGAAGCGGTCCGCCAAACCGGTCTTCGGATATCCGCCCAAACCCGTATCACGATTGATGATTTTAATACGATTACCGTGAATGTTATTTATAAATTATGAGTACAATATCAATTATTCCAATATCCGATAGCAGCCGGGTGCTTGCTGAGCGAATTCTTGCTTCTTATCCTGAGGCGAAGATCTTACCATTCGGCTCTTTCTCAAAAGAGGTTTTTCACGAATCCAGTAGTTTGGTATTTATTGGAGCGATGGGAATTTGCGTACGCAGTATCGCTCCCTTCGCGGAAGATAAACATACCGATCCGGCCGTGGTTTGTATAGATAGTACCGGCAAATACGTGATTCCTGTCTTATCCGGACATATCGGTGGAGCGAACGATCTTTCCAAAGAGTTAGCGAACCTATTAGGAGCCGAAGCGATTATTACGACACAAAGCGACAACGCAAACCTATGGGCGCTCGATACATTAGGGAAGAAATACGATTGGACCTTGATCGCCAAAGATAGCAATGCTGCCATCTCCACTTTTGTCAATGGAAAACCGACAGCGCTACTCCTTGATATACGAGATAAAGGAACGGATTATTTGGAGCGTACGGTCCCGTCTCATGTCTCTATCTTTTATTCCTTCGAGGCGATACCGCAGCAAGACTATGAGTTATTGATGATCGTCAGTCCCCAACAATACGATACATCCATCCCTACGATCACCTATATACCGAAAGTCCTCCACCTAGGAATGGGTTGCCGCAAGGATATGCAAGGCGATCCTACGGTCGTTTACGAACATATTAAAGATGTATTGCGTGATAAACGCCTATATCCGGAAGCTTTGGCGGATGTAAATACAATCGATTTGAAGAAATGCGAACCGGTGCTGACATTACTGGCTTATGGAGTTATGGAATGCCCTTTCCACACCTATACATCGGAGGAGCTGAAAGATATCCCGGTACCCAATCCCTCGGAGAAGGTACTGGAGGTAACCGAATCCCCAAGTGTATCGGAAGCTTCCGCCATTTATGCGGCTCATGGCGGTCCGCTTTTGGTCGAGAAGCAAAAAGCGGATTTAGGGAAAGGAAATGAATATACCTTTGCCGTAGCGTTAGATCGGGCGGCCTGCCGCAAGGGACATATCGAGATCGTAGGAGCCGGTCCCGGCGATCCGGACTTGATCTCTATCCGCGGACGGCAAATGTTGGAGAAAGCGGATTTGATCCTGTATGCAGGAAGCCTCGTCCCGAAAGAACTTACCTTATGCGCGAAGGCAGGCGCTACGGTGCGAAGCTCGGCGGATATGAATCTGGAAGAACAGTTTGCGTTGATGAAAGAGTTTTATGATAAAGGATTGTTTGTCGTTCGTTTGCACACGGGCGATCCTTGCATCTATGGAGCTATTCAAGAGCAAATGAATTACTTTGATCAATACGGGATGGATTATCATATCACTCCGGGTATTTCCTCTTTCCAAGCCGCCGCCGCCGCTCTTTATTCCCAGTTCACGATTCCGGAGAAAGTACAAACGATCATCCTCACTCGTGGCGAAGGACGTACGCCCATGCCTGAGAAAGAGCAACTGCACAAACTGGCTCAAAGCCAAAGTACGATGTGTATCTTCTTAAGCGCCGGTGTCGTAGAGAAGGTCCAAGAGGAATTATCGCGACATTACGCTCCAACCACTCCGGTAGCCGCTTGCTATAAATTGACATGGAAAGACGAGCGGATCTACCGTGGGCAACTGAAAGATCTTGCGAAAATCGTAAAAGAGAATCATCTTACACTGACAACATTACTTGTCGTCGGGGATGCCATCGATAATCGCAAGGGTCTATCCCGCTTATATGCGGATGAATTCAAACATCTTTTCCGTAAGTAATGATACTGATCCTTGGAGGAACGACAGAAGGCCGTGTGGCTGTGCGGGTAGCGGACGAGGCAGCCGCTACCTATTACTATTCTACGAAAGGAACTTTGCAATCCATTGAATGCGCGCATGGAATCCGTTTGACCGGAGCCATGAATGCGGAGGAAATGGAGTGTTTTTGTCGTGACCACGCGATTAAGCTATTGATTGATGCGGCACACCCTTTCGCTCAAGTGTTACACCAAACGATCGAAAAAGTATCGAAATGTTTACAGATTCCGGTGATCCGTTACGAACGTCGGTATCCACCTCGTGATGAGGACTTGAT
>PPYE01683275.1_pt1 | contig 13659 bp, 10 predicted proteins | sample 1559881 | NCBI WGS metagenome assembly PPYE01 (sample SAMN08240022, study PRJNA423297) | Human gut metagenome, whole genome shotgun sequencing project.
GTTATTCTTCCTCCTGAACTATTTCAAAGCAGTCCTCCTCCGGCACAGCTTTTACCTGAATTTTTCTGTACCGGCTTTCCGGATGGACTGTCTTATTTTTTTTAACTTATTTACCCTGCTGTTTTTTGATGTAATCCTCATACAGCGGGGACATGCTGCGCAGACGGTCTACGATTGCTTTAATCTGCTCTACAACGAAATCAACGTCCTCTTTTGTGATTTCTTCACTTAAAGTCAGACGTAAGGATCCGTGTGCTTTCTCATGCGGCAGTCCGATGGCCAGCAGTACGTGGGACGGATCCAGGGATCCAGAAGTACATGCGGAACCGCTGGACGCACAGATGCCTTTCATATCCAGCATGATCAGAAGGGACTCTCCCTCGATGAATTCAAAGCTGATGTTGCAGTTGTTCGGCAGACGTTTTACCGGATCGCCGTTCAGACGGCAGTTCGGAATCTCGGTTAAAATACGGTTGATCAGATAATCACGTACTTCGATTTCTTTTGCGGTACGCTCCGCCATAGTTCTTGCCGCACGCTCTGCCGCAACTCCATATCCTACGATGCCCGGTACATTTTCTGTTCCGGCACGGCGTTTTCTTTCCTGCGCACCGCCGTGTACGAAGGAGCGGATTTTCACACCCTTTCGGATGTAAAGGAAGCCGATTCCTTTCGGTCCGTTAATCTTATGACCGCTGGAACTGAGCATATCAATATTGCACTCATCCACATTGATCGGGATCTGGCCAAATGCCTGTACGGCATCTGTGTGGAATAAAATATTGTGTTCTTTTGCAATTCTTCCGATTTCCTTGATCGGCTGAATCGTTCCAATTTCGTTGTTTGCCGCCATAACGGAAATCAGAATGGTCTCAGGTGTGATGGCTGCTTCGAGTTCATCCAGATTGACAACGCCGTTCTCATCGACGCCGATATAGGTGATTTTCGCACCGCGCTCTTTTTCCAGATACTCACAGGTATGAAGAATCGCATGATGCTCGATTTTTGTGGTAATGATGTGGTTTCCTTTATTTTTATATGCTTCAAAGGTAGCTTTTAACGCCCAGTTATCGGACTCGCTGCCGCCGGCTGTAAAATAAATTTCCTCCGGTTTTGCGCCGAGCACGTTTGCGATCTGCTCTCTTCCTTTGGTGATGGCTTCTTTGCTTTTTCCTGCAATTGCATAAATACTGGATGGATTTCCGTAGTATTCGCTGAAATAAGGAAGCATAGCCTCGACAACTTCCGGGGCTGTTTTTGTTGTTGCCGCATTGTCCAGATAAATCATTGTTGTTCACTCCTTGTCATTTCTATCGCTGTTTCTGTTTTTCTCTAATTGCCGGCTCTGCTGAACCAGCTCTCCGAGGCTGATGGAATCCACAGCGTTCGTAATTCCCTCATTGATCCTCTGCCACACAAAACGCGTGACGCAGAAATCGGCCGCATCGCAGCCGCCCAGGCCTTCATTGACCGAGCACGTGACTGCCTCGAGTCCGCCCTCCAGCACACGGAGAACATCTCCTACCGAAATGGAATCTGCCGGTTTTGCAAGTACATATCCACCGCCTGCTCCCCGCACACTCTCAATGAATCCGGCTTTTCGAAGCGGACGCACCAGCTGCTCCAGATAGCTCTCTGAGATATTCTGGCGTTCTGAAATGCTGGCAATGGACACTGCACCCTCTTCTTCGTGACTCGCCAGATCGATCATGGCACGCAGACCATATCTTCCTTTGGTCGATAATTTCATTCCTGGTTCTCCTTTTTCCTGTGCTGTCGTTTTCCAATTCCGACAGTTTTAATCGGATTTATTTCTCACTCAGAATAGCACCGATCACGGGGTTCTGTCAAGGAGTTTTTTCGCATATTTTAGACTATCTGCGCAATGCCGTGAAAGGAGTCTATCCCATGCTGAAAATCACAAGAAAGAACACGCTTCTTCTTGGCACACTGATCCTGACCGCGTCCGGGATCATCTGCAGAATTCTTGGATTTCTCTATAGAATATTCCTGTCGCGCCGGATCGGTGCGGAAGCCTTTGGTATCTACCAGCTCGCCACACCACTCTACGCACTGATGCTCTCCCTTGGCGCAGGCGGCATGCAGACGGTGCTCTCGCGCTTTGTCGCATCGTACCTTGCCAAAAAGGATTCCAGACGGGCAAAGATCTGTCTGGCGGCCGGATGCGGCATTGTAGTGATACTTTCCTTCTCCGCCTCCATCTTTCTCTTTTTCAGCGCGGATTTTATCGGAACACGGCTTCTTTTTGAGCCGCGGACAATTCTGCTCCTCCGGATTTTATCACTCGGCATTCTCCCCTCCGGGATCCACAACTGTCTCTCGGCATGGTATCTTGGCCAGAATCAGACGGCACTGCCTTCTTTTTGCCAGCTTTTGGAACAGTTCGTGCGCATGGGCGCTTCCTACCTTGCCTGGCTTTTCTGTCTTTCCACAAGCCTCCCCTCTGCCGCTGTTGCTGCATTCGGTACTGCCGCCGGCGAACTCTTTTCGTGTCTCTTTCTGATGGCCTGCCTGTCCGTCTCGCACAGCAGGTCCCCTCAGAAACACCGCCCGATTTCTGTTTTTTTCAAAGAAAAGACCCTCTGGTACGATACCTTCCGAGAGCTTGCCGTTTTGAATCTTCCGCTTACGCTGAACCGTATTCTTCTGAATGTCCTCCACAGCATTGAAAGTGCTCTGCTCCCCGGCTGTCTGGTCACCTCCGGTCTTTCCCGGAAAGCAGCGCTCTCGCAGTATGGCATTCTCACCGGTATGGCACTTCCGATGATCTTTTTTCCATCTGCCATCACCCACGCGGTGTCCGTCATGCTTCTGCCCGGCGTAGCAAAACAGCAGGCCGACGGTACGCCAGAGCAAATATCAGACACGATCCGTTATACAATTTCTTTCTGTGTGCTGCTTGGCACTTCCGCTGTTTTTGCCTTTTTCTTTTTCGGTCCGTGGCTTGGACGTTTCCTTTTTCAAAACGAAGAAGTCGGCGTTTTTCTGCGTATCCTTTCATTTTTAAGTCCTTTTCTCTATCTGGAAACGACACTTGGAAGCATTTTAAACGGCCTTGGAAAAACTTCTCTCGTTTTTTTCCAGAACCTTGCCGGAGATGTAATTCGTATTCTTGCAATTCTTTTTCTCGTCCCGGTTTTCGGCATCCGTGGCTATCTCTATGGTATTCTTGCAAGTGAACTTACCATTATGACAATGGCACTTTTGTTCCTGCATCGGGAATCTGCAAACGGATTTGCTGTTCATTGATACCTTTTTTCTATCTTTTTTAAGAGAAACAGAATTTTCACCGAAAAAATATCGACAATCTTCGCGTTATGTATTATAATTTATAGATAGTTTGCGACGGGGCACACAAGAACGCTCCTCTGTCCGCAGCTAGAAAAGAAGTGCATCTAAGATAAAGGAGAACGAAAATGAGCCTTGAATTTGTAAGAAAACTTCCCACCCCAACAGAGATCCGGGAACAATATCCCTTAAGCGCCCGCGCAACCGAAATCAAAAAACAGCGTGACGCTGAAATCGCAAAAGTCTTTACCGGGGATTCCGATAAATTTCTTGTTATCGTAGGACCTTGCTCCGCAGACAACGAAGACGCTGTTCTGGAGTACAATCACCGTCTGGCAAAGGTTGCCGACAAAGTATCCGACAAACTGATCATCATCCCACGTGTCTATACCAACAAACCGCGTACCACAGGTGAAGGCTACAAAGGTATCGTTCATCAGCCGGACCCGGAAGGAAAGCCGGACCTGCTGCACGGCCTGATCGCCATGCGTAAAATGCATATGCGTGTAGTAGAAGAGACTGATCTGACTTCTGCAGACGAAATGCTGTATCCGTCCAACTGGAGCTATCTGTCCGATATTCTCTCCTATGTTGCGGTCGGCGCACGTTCCGTAGAAAACCAGGAGCACCGTCTGACTGTTTCCGGCATCGACATTCCGGCCGGCATGAAAAACCCGACCAGCGGTGATCTTTCTGTTATGATCAACTCCGTCATTGCCGCACAGGGCTCCCACTCCTTTATTTACCGTACCTGGGAGGTAAAGACAAGCGGAAATCCGCTGGCGCACACCATTCTCCGCGGTGCGACCAACAAGCACGGCAACTCCGTGCCGAACTATCACTACGAGGACATTCAGCTTCTGCTGGAGAAATACAACGAAACACATCTCGTAAACCCGGCTACCATCATCGATGCCAACCATTCCAACTCCGGAAAGAAATACGAGCAGCAGATCCGTATCGTCAAAGACGTTCTGCACACCAGACGATGCAACAAAGACATTGAAAGTCTCGTAAAAGGTGTTATGATCGAAAGCTATCTGGAGCCTGGCAATCAGAAAATCGGATGCGGAAATCATGTTTACGGAAAATCCATTACCGACCCGTGCCTTGGCTGGGATCAGACCGAACGACTGATTTACGATATTGCTGAGGAGTGCTAAATTTTCTCCTTCGTTGCAAAAACACATATGAAAGAAACCTCTGTCGCAGATTTTACCGGTCTGCACAGAGGTTTCTTTCTTTTGTTATGATAAGGTTGTTAAATCAATACCGTTGCAATGCTATTACCCCAGAAGGTCAGGCGGGTTGTGGTTCCGTTCATGCGGAGATTGACTACTTTCGTCTCTTCTGACGTATTTAATACAACGAGTGCAATCGTTCCATCCGGGTTTTTCGCTGCTGTAACCTCAAGATCCGGCGAATACGTGGAGCTTGCGATGCGGACGGCGCCCGGTTTGATGTATTTTGAGAAGTGGGCGATCGCGTGGAACATCGGTTTTACTTCGATTGTGTCGGTCGTTCCGTCGCAAATGATCGGTGCGCCGCAGAAGTTGTCCACGTGGTTCGGGCCGCCGATCTCATCAAGCACGAGGTTCCAGTCAATCCAGTAATTCATGCCATGGTTCAGATCGCCGATGATGTCGTGCGCATACTGTTTTGCATGGCGCAGAGAGTTTCCGGCAGCCGCACCGTACCGTGCCAGCTCTACGCAGCCCTCACTGTGCATCAGCATCAGATCCGGGTAATCTTCTCTTACCATCGAGAGGGTGTCAAAATGATCGCCTGAATACCAGTGGTATGCAACACCAGCAATCATATCTTTCGTTGTCTCATCCACAATGTCGCGGGTTCTCTCGTACGTTCTCTCTTTGTTGTGGTCCCAGATGTACAGTTTTACGTGATCAAGGCCTTTTTCTTTTAAGGTCGGGTACAAATAGTCACGCAGGAATTCTTTTTCCTCTTCTGCCGTATATTCGCAGGAATCCCAGGTCTGAACAGCCAGCGGCTCATTCTGTACCGTCATCCAGGAAATCGGCAGGCCGAGTTTTTCGTACTCGGTGATGTATTTTGCAATATAATTTGCGTAATCCGGATAGCTTTCTTTTTCCAGGTGGCCGCCGCCGTTTCTCACGCCGGTCTCTTTCAGGAAGGCTGGCGGGGACCACGGGGAAAGCAGCAGTGAGACCGGTTTGCCAAGAGTTTTGGAAACAGCTTTTACGAGCGGCTGCACGTATTTTGCATCTCTTTCCAGGCTAAAATCCCTGAATTCCGGATCGTCCGGGTTTTCGACTGCGCAGTAATTGCCGATGGAGAAGTCACAGCTGTCCATGTGAATCCGGCCGATCGTATAGCCAATGCCGTCTTTTCCATAATACGCTTCTACTACTTTCTTACGGTTTTCCTCACTCATGCGGGACAGTGCATAGCCTGCGGACTCGGTGAGTGCGGCGCCAAATCCCTCAATTTTCTGATACGTCTTGTCCGGGTACAGGTTGATGACCTGCATTTCCTGATTTTTCGCGTCCGGGATCAGTGCAGTTTCATAGTCTCTTGTTTTGATGCCATCTTCCCCAAAGATGGTTGCGTGTAATGTTACTTTTGCCATAAGTTTTCTTCTCCTTTTCTCTGCTTTTTGCAGATCATTTTATCGCTCCGGATCCTTTTCCAGGCAGTCCGGGTAATAACTGAGTCTTGCGGTTCCGTGTTCGGCATAGAGCATGCCTTCCCGCGGTGCGGTTTTTCCTTCTGCTTCGCCGGACAGAATCTGCTCGGCGGTTTTGATGCAGTCATCGAGAATCGTCTCTGGCTGGCTGAAATAGCCCTGCATGCCGCCGAAACCGATGTGCCCGCTGTAGGATCTCTCATAGCGGGTTTCGTATGTTTTCAGGTGATACAGCCCTTCCAGCGTTTTTCTCACGCTGCAGCCGAGGACAAGAAGATTCTGGTTGCAGGCATCGCCGGAGAACAGGATTTTCGTCGCTTCATCAAGAAAACAGATGCCGCCCGGCGTGTGGCCGGCCACCTCGATGCACTCGACGCGGCGGTTCTGCGTTCAGGTTCCGTGTCATAGCAAAATCTGCCTCGCCAAGATAGACATCCGTAAACGCACCGATTCCGCCGACATGATCGAGATGGCCGTGCGTCAGGACAATGTCGTACGGCTTGTCCGTCAAGCTTGCCGCGATGCCTTTCAGATCAGAAAGGCCGCATGCGGTGTCAATCAAAAGCGCACGCTCCTCTCCGACCAGAAAATAACACGCGGACAGACCGAATTCGTTGATGGCGTAGGTGTTTTTCGCAATTTCCATTACCATTGGTTCTTTTATCATAGTTTTGTTCCCTCCCATACATGATGGCTGTTTTCGGAAAAAGCAGGCACCGCACGCATACCCCCACGATATGTTCTGCTCCAGTACCTGCTTTTTGTCCGTCTGTTCTGCCTGCGGCAGAAGTTATATAGTCTTTGCGTTTCCCTTTCGGAAATTCGTTTTATTTCAGGCTTGCTACGTAAGCGTCAAGCTGTTTCTGAGCTGCCTCTTTCATGGTCTCGATTCCTGCTGCTTCCATCTGGGACTGATAATCAGCCAAACCAGATTCTGCATCTGTGTATCCGAGCTCAAGCGGCCACCAGTACTGCTGCTGTACATTGTTGCATGCAGCAAGCTGGGTCTCGAAGGAAGAGGTATCCAGTACAAATCCTGTGAATTTCTCATTTCCCTGTCCAGAAACGATGTGGGACTCAAACTCATCAATGTTAGTCTTATAATCGTCCGGAGTACCGATCGCCTGACGGTTCAGAGCATCACTTCTTGCAGACCACATTGCGCTCGTTCCATAGTTGTCCGTATCCAGAACCTTGAACTGTCCTTCATCGTTCAGCTCATAAGAAGTTCCTTCAATGCCGTAGTAGAATGCATCGTATACTTCCTGATCATTGGTGATCAGATCCCACAGTGCCATTGCTCTCTCCGGATTCTTGGAAGTATTGGAGATTACCATACAGTCCTGCGTATATGGAAGATGTGCAACATCTTTTACCATGTTAGAATAGTGAATATCGTATTCCGGATGAAGAATTGCCTGTCCCACATAGGAATCAATGTTATGGATCTTCAGAGCTGCTTTACCATTCTGAAATTTCGTGCTGTCCGTGTCTGACAGAGCAGATTTTGAATAAAATCCTTTCTCATTCCATCTTGCCATCATTTCCAGGAATTCCGGTGTTTTCTCCAGCTCATAGGAAGTCATAACAGTTGGATTTTCTGCATTTGGATCATACCACAGATAACGGATTCCGTTGAAGGCTGCCAGTCCCTGATTTTCCATATACATGAAGAAGATTTCCGGTGCTGTAGAGTACAGATCGATGCACTCCATTTCCGGATGCGTTTCTTTGATGATATCGCAGTACTCTTCAATATCTTCAAAGGTCTCCATCTTTCCGTCCCATTCGGTTCCCTCTACCAGGTCACCACGATAGATAGGACCATATGAATTGTAGGTAGACAGCAGGGAAGGAACACAATAATAGCTTCCATTTACTGTTGCCTGCTGTTTTGCTTCCTCAGACTGTGCTGCAAAGTTCTTCGGTGCGTAGGTTGGCCAGAGCTCATCAAGGCTCTTGAAGGCACCCTTCTGCGCCAGAGATGCAAAGTTCAGCCAGGATGCACTGTATGCCATATCAAACTCTTCTCCCGAAGAGAACAGCAGCGGATATTTGTTTGCGTACTCCGCCCAGCCGATCCAGTTGATTTTCAAAGAGCAGTTCAGTTTCTCTTTTAAGAGTTTGTTCAGATTCTCGTCGATTGCATCCTGTCCTGCCGGACGGTCACTGATGACATACATGGAAAGCTCCACAAACTCGGATGTGTCAAGCTCACCGCTTGCGGATGATGTAGATCCGCTCTTTGCAGCTCCACCATTGGAAGAGCTGGAATTGTTGCTTCCGCAGCCTGCAAGCAGGCCTCCGGTCATGGCGATTGCCATGGATACAGCAAGTGCTTTTCTTAATTTTTTGTTTTGCATTTCTTTTTCCTCCTTTTTCGTTGCCTTTATCTAATCGTTCCATCAGCCTTTGACGGAACCGATTGTAACACCTTTTACAAAATATTTCTGTATAAACGGGTAAACCAGAATGATCGGGCCGGTTGCCACAACTGCCATGGCCAGCTTCAGGGAGTTGGATGGCATATCCTGCAGCGGAATGTTTGCAGAGCTTGCCATCTGGGACATTGCCTGCGTTTTCTGCATCAGGGCATACAGCATGTACTGCAGCGGATATTTTGTTTCTGTATTCATATACAGCATTGCATTGTACCAGTCATTCCAGTAACCAAGCGCAAGGAACAGACCGATGGTTGCCATTCCGGATTTCAGAAGCGGAAGGATGATGCTGAAAAATGTTTTAAACTCGCCTGCGCCGTCAATCTTCGCAGATTCGATCAGTGCGGTCGGAATTGCGGATACGAAGGTTCTCATGATCAACAGGTAGAAGACATTGAACACACCCGGTAAGATCAGGGCAAGGTAGCTGTCTTTTAAGTGCAGATACTGGATGTAGAAAATATAGGAGCAAACCATACCGCCGTTAAACAGGGTCGTAAAGTAGAAGAAGAAGGACAGAGCATTTCTGTACTTGAAATCTTTACGGCTGATCACGTAAGCGGTCATTGTCGTAAGCAGAAGTCCTACTGCAGTTCCGGCGAGGGTGATAAAAATAGATACCCCGTAAGCACGGACAACGGTCATCGGGCTCTTGAAGATCAGTGCGTAAGCGGCTGTGGTAAATTCTCTTGGGAGAATGCCATAACCCTGAAACCGAATCGCCTGCTCAGATGAAAACGAACCGGAAACCACCATAATAAACGGCAGTAAACATACCAGAGCCATCAGCGCAACAAAGGTGTAACAGATGACATAAAATACTTTTGTAGAAGTACTTTTCTTGATTTTCTGTGATTTTGCAACAGCTTGCATAACTAATTCCTCCTTTTTTCTGTCTTAGAACAGTGCAAGATCTTCTTCTACATGTTTTACGATTGCGTTTACGATCAGAATAGTCGCAAAGCAGATGACGGACTGATAGAAAGATGCTGCCGCTGTCATACCGAGGTTGGAGTTCTGAATCAGGGAACGGAATACATAGGTATCAATAACATCGGTCTTGTTGAAGAGCTGTCCGTTGTTTCCAACGATCTGATAGAACATCTCGAAATCACCACGGAGAATTCGGCCAACCTGCAGAAGAAGCATGGTGATAATGGTCGGAAGAATGCTCGGAAGAGTGATGAAACGGATTCTCTCAAAAATATTTGCACCGTCGATGGAAGCTGCTTCGTGAATCTCAGCATCGACACCGGTAATTGCTGCGATGTAAATAACGGAGTTATATCCACACCATTTCCATGAGTTGAACAGACAGATGATCCATGGCCATATACCGGCTTTGGATGCATCGTACATATTGATCTTCTCCCCTCCAAAGAAGGTTACGATACTGTTCAGGATACCGGTTTCATAGTTGAAGATATTGTAAACAAAAACTCCAACGATAACCCAGGAGATGAAGTACGGTAAGAAAATGATTGACTGTGTCACTTTTTTAAAGATTTTTTTGTTGATCTCAGAAATAAAAATTGCGATCAATACCGCAAGAAGCTGTGAAGTAACCAGGTTTAACAGGTTGTACACAACTGTGTTTCTCGTAATCAGCCATCCGGTTCCGGATGAGAACAGGTATTCGAAGTTTGCAAATCCATTCCATTCACTTCCGAATACGCCAAGATCATATCGATAGTTCTTAAATGCAAGCACCAGTCCGGACATCGGAAGGTACTGCATAATCAATACCAGCAAAAATGCAGGCATCGCCATAACAAAAAGGGCTCTGTTTTTCTTTACTTCTGCTACAAAACTTTTCACATGCTTTCCCATTTGTTGACTTCCTTTCTTTTTCATCGTTCCTGCACTGTATGCAACTGCCGGCCTGTACAAGAGTGCTCCCAAGACCCTCCACGCATCGCTTTGTCTTGGGCTTGTTCTCAACTGATGACCCTATTATACCGAAGGATTTAGCTATTTTGTACCCAACAAAACTTCGATTTCTAGTAATTTCTTATGATTTTTGTGATCTTGCACAGGAAAAATCTTGTTTTTCTTCCTGTTTCTTGTCAATTTGTCAGCGTACTTTCCACATCTCTCCGCTCATTTTCACAATTTTTATGCAAAAAGAAAGAGAGTTTTTCCTCTCTCTTTCTTTTCAGATCTTCTCTTCCGCTTCTGCCATTGTCATAACCGGAATTTTGATCTCAACATGCGTTCCTTTTTCACTTTCCAGATACGTAACACCATACTTTTCACCGAAGCAGAGCTTCAGGCGAAAGTTGATGTTCCGCACACCATAGCCATGCTGTGCTGTCCGGATGTCCTGCTGTGTCTCTTTCTGCATCTCTTTCACATCGACACCGGGTCCGTCATCCTGCACAGAAAAAACAATATCCTGTTCCTCTCTTCTCGCGCAGATCCGGATCTCACAGCTTTCAATATCCGGTTTCTCCGCAATCCCATGGACGATCGCATTTTCCACAAATGGCTGGAGAATAATATTGAGACATGCATAGCTCTTCAGTTCTTCCGGTACATCTACCTCGAGAGAAATGGCGTTATCAAAGTGATAATTTTCGATATTGACATAAACCTCAACATGCTCGACTTCTTCCCCGATGGAAATCAGGCTCTTTCCATGATTCAGACTCAACCGATAGAACCGGGCCAGATTCCACGTCAGCGTTCCGATCTCCTCTGCACCGTAGTCCATGGAAATCCAGTTAATCAGATCCAGCGTATTGTAGAGAAAATGTGGGTTGATCTGCGCCTGCAGTGCCCGTACCTCTGCCATTTTAACTTCCTTACCAAGTTGATAATGCTCCTGCATCAGCCGCTGGACTTCCTGCACCATACCGTTAAAATTGTGATAAATTTCCTCAATTTCATCTTCCTCGGTTGTGATTGGCAGATTTGCGTTCAGATTTCCGCTTTCCAGACCCGTCATTTCCACATTCAGCTTTTTCAGTCTTCCAACGTAGTAACCGGAAAGAAGATATGACATCAATACAATAACGGCAATCATACTTCCAAGCATCAGAGCCGCTGAGAGCCACAGAAACCTGTACTGATCCTCATATTCATTTTCGGGAATTATCAAGATCATCTGCCAGGATGCACCGTCCACATTTTGCCGGGTAATGTAATATTCCTTCTGTCCCTCCTTCTTTTTTTCCATAAAAAGCTCCGCGCCATAGTTTAAAAGTATTCCTTTTTTCTGCATTTTTTGAAGAATACTGCTGTTAGAGCTGGTAATCATCCTGCCGTTTTCACTCATCAGATAAACAAGACCTTCTGATGTGATATTGGCATTTTTCATAATATCCTGGAAATATTTCGCAGAAACACTGATGCTGCAGATACCAAGTTCCTCTTCTTTTTCTTTTTTGGATGCAATCCGGTGATACAGGGTAACCATCTGCGAGGTATCCTGCTGATCCACACCGTCTCTCTCACGACTGATTGCAACGTAATCTTCTCCCGTGTTCAGAGCATACCGCAGATCAACGTAATCGCTGCGTTCCTTAAGCCTTGATACTCCATCGAAATAATATTGATTTCCCGCATACATCACCTCATCCGGCACGTACAGGCAGAAACGATAGATCGAGTTCGAAATCTCGTAGGAATTAAATTCTTTATTCAGCTCATAGTATTCCAGCCACTGCTCCATGTATGGTCTTTCTTCTCCAAAGCCATCCGCTGACAGTGTATTCTGAATTACCCCATTGTCCTCCACCATATTCGCCAGATACGTCATATTCCGCAGATAACTCTCCGTAAAAGAAATCGCCTGGCTTACCGACTGTTCCATTGAGTAATCTGTTTTTTCACGATAATGGCGCACCACCTGCGGATAACATAAAAAGCAGAGTAAAATCTGCACCAGAATCAGCGGAACGGAGAAATACAACATCATTCTCTTATGCATTGACAATTTCTGTAATGGATTTTTCATCGCATCTGCAGGCTCTCCTTATACTCTGTCGGGGTAACCCCCGTCTTCTTTTTAAAGATTTTCGCAAAATAATTGGCATCCTCATAACCCACCATTTCAGATACCTGATAGAATTTCAGCTGCGGATCACGCATTTTCTGTTTCGCATTCTCTACACGCACTTCCAGCAGGTACTGTCCAATTGTAAGCCCCGTTTGTTTTTTAAACACGGTAGAAAGATACGTCGGTGTCAGATAAACAAGCTCAGCGAGTGTTCCAATAGAAAGATCCTGATCTGCATAATGTTCCTGAATATATTCCGTGATACGGCTCACATTATAACGGTTCTCCGTTTTATGCGTATTCGTTTTTCCATTCTGTTTTTCAAAAAGCTGCTCGATTCTGCGTATCATCTCCTCTTTCATTTCCGCAAACGTTTCTGCCTGCATAAAGAAATCGGTTCCTCTCTGTTCCCACGGCTTTTCCAGCATACCGGGATATCGATATTCTGCTGCTTTTTCCAGCATATCACGCATCACACAATAATGGTACCGTATGTCAGAACTCATACACAGATGATGGCTAACCAGTTTTTCATACAATTCTTCCTGAAAAAGGCAGGCACCTTTTTCATTGTTGTCTATAAGGAGTTGATAAAATTCATCCCTCTGTTTCTTGGCGTCATCCATCCACGGCTTCTCTGGCGGAATGTCATCGTAGCAGACACTTTTTCCCCATCCAAGCCACGAAAGAGCTTTTCCCGCTTCCTTTGCCTGACGATAAGACAATAAGATGTCTTTCTGACAGCTGCCTCTTCTTCCATGCGATAAAAAGCAGCCCGAAATCGAACCGTCCTGTGTACAGCTCTTCAACGTCTCAACTAAAATCGGTTCCATTTCTTTCCAACGTTTTTCTTTTTCACTTCCAAGGAGCAAAATCAGACAGAATGGATCAAAAAGTGTCATTGTTATCGAAATCTGATATGGTCGCAGTGCTTCCTTGGCCATTTTTTCAAATTCCGGTAAGAATCCGGCTCCACAGCCTTCACTGTCAAAATGGATCATGACAATGCGAAAATAGGCTCCCTCCGCCTGTTCCAGTGAAACATCGGTATCCACCTCCAAAAGATAGTTTCGAAGTTTCGCGCGTTCGCTTTTTCTGCGCTCTCTCACACGCTGCACTGCTTCCTCGACGTTTTCCGAGAGCAGCTTCACATTAACCGGTTTTTCCACGTATCCGACTGCATGCAAATCGATTGCTGCTTTCAGATATTCTTTATCTGCATAGCCCGTCGAAAAGATAATCTC
>PPYE01413898.1_pt1 | contig 13657 bp, 9 predicted proteins | sample 1559881 | NCBI WGS metagenome assembly PPYE01 (sample SAMN08240022, study PRJNA423297) | Human gut metagenome, whole genome shotgun sequencing project.
CCAAAATGAGGAAAGTAACTGATAACCAGTAAACTTTCCTCATTCTTCTCTCAAACACTTTTTATATGTACTTTCATTGTTTGAAACCAATAGTTTCAAGGCTTGAAACAATCTTGAAGAAGAAAACTTCGGTGTGACTATATCAATCCCGGTTCTTTTTTCGTACTTTTGCGGTGAAATTTTATAGCTATGACAATAACTGAGTTGCAACAACAATATGCCGCTCATCCTAATACAGCAGTCATGGAACGACTGCTGAAGGATGCGTCCGTTCAAACTATTTTTTGCGGGGGCTTATGTGCTTCTTCCGCTTCTCTTTTCTCTTCTGTATTGGTGAAACAAGATGTGTGTCCGTTTGTCTTTGTACTGGGCGATCTGGAAGAGGCGGGCTATTTTTATCATGACCTGACACAAGTACTGGGAACAGAGAAAGTGTTGTTCTTCCCGTCTTCATTCCGCCGTTCCATCAAGTACGGACAAAAGGATGCGGCCAACGAGATTCTGCGTACAGAAGTACTGAGCCGGTTGCAGAAAGGAGAAGAAGGTTTGTGCATCGTTACCTATCCGGATGCGCTGGCAGAGAAAGTGGTATCCCGCAAGGAATTGAGCGATAAGACCTTGAAACTGAATGTGGGAGAGAAGCTGGACACTACTTTTATCACAGACGTGCTGCATAGCTATGGTTTCGAATATGTGGATTATGTGTACGAGCCGGGACAATATGCCGTTCGGGGTAGTATCATTGATGTCTTTTCGTTTGCTTCGGAATATCCTTATCGTATTGACTTTTTCGGTGACGAAGTAGAGAGTATCCGTACATTTGAAGTAGAGTCGCAGTTGTCCCGTGAGAGGAAACAGGGAGTGGCTATAGTCCCTGACCTGGCAGTGACGGGAGATGTGACAACTTCTTTTCTTGATTTCATTCCTAAAGAAACCGTTTTGGCGATGCGTGACTTCCTTTGGTTGCGCGAGCGTATCCAGGTAGTGCACGATGAGGCTTTGACGCCACAGGCTATTGCCGTACAGGAAGCCGAAGAAAATGGAGGTATCACGCTGGAAGGCAAGCTGATTGACGGCAGTGAATTTACGGTACGTGCCCTCGATTTCCGCCGGATGGAATTTGGGAATAAACCGACCGGTACGCCGGATGCAAAGATCTCTTTCCATACTTCCGTACAACCTATTTTTCATAAGAACTTTGATCTGGTGGCCGGTTCTTTCAAGGACTACCTTGAACAGGGATATTCACTTTATATCTGTAGCGACAGTACCAAGCAGACCGACCGTATCAGAGCCATTTTTGAAGACCGGGGAGATAAGATTCAGTTTACTCCTGTAGTACGTACGATACATGAAGGCTTTGTGGATCATACGCTGCATCTGTGTATTTTTACGGATCATCAGCTGTTCGACCGTTTCCATAAGTACAACTTGAAAAGTGACAAGGCCCGTTCGGGTAAGGTCGCTCTGTCCCTCAAAGAATTAAATCAGTTTACTCCGGGCGATTATGTGGTTCACACGGATCATGGTATCGGTCGTTTCTCCGGTTTGGTACGTATTCCGAATGGAGATACTACGCAGGAAGTGCTGAAACTTGTCTTTCAGAATGAGGATGTCGTGTTCGTTTCCATCCATTCCCTTCATAAAGTTTCCAAATATAAAGGTAAGGACGGAGAAGCTCCGCGACTGAACAAACTGGGTACCGGTGCCTGGGAGAAACTGAAAGACCGTACGAAGGCGAAAATTAAAGATATTGCCCGCGACCTCATTAAACTATATTCGCAGCGCCGTCAGGAAAAGGGTTTCTCTTACAGCCCCGACAGCTTCTTGCAGCGTGAACTGGAAGCCTCCTTTATCTATGAAGATACACCCGACCAAAGCAAGGCGACGATGGAGGTGAAGGCCGATATGGAAAGCGACCGTCCGATGGATCGCTTGGTGTGCGGAGATGTGGGTTTCGGAAAGACAGAAGTAGCGATCCGTGCAGCGTTCAAAGCCGTAGCCGATAATAAACAGGTGGCGGTCCTTGTGCCGACGACCGTCCTTGCCTATCAGCATTTCCAGACATTCCGTGAACGTTTGAAGGATCTGCCCTGCCGGGTGGAATATTTGAGCCGTGCCCGTACGGCAGCTCAGTCCAAAACCGTATTGAAAGGACTGAGGGAAGGAGAAGTCAGTATTCTTATCGGCACCCACCGTATTTTAGGAAAAGATGTTCAGTTTAAAGATTTAGGCTTGCTGATCATTGATGAAGAGCAGAAATTCGGAGTCTCTGTGAAGGAGAAGCTGCGACAGTTAAAGGTGAATGTGGATACATTGACCATGACTGCCACACCGATTCCGCGTACGCTTCAGTTCTCGCTGATGGGAGCCCGCGACCTGAGTGTAATCTCTACGCCCCCGCCTAACCGCTATCCGATTCAGACAGAAGTACATACCTTCAATGAGGAAGTGATTACGGACGCGATTAATTTTGAGATGAGTCGCAACGGTCAGGTTTTCTTTGTCAACAACCGGATTGCGAACCTTCCGGAACTGAAAGCGATGATCGAACGTCATATTCCCGATTGCCGTGTTGCTATCGGGCATGGACAGATGGAACCCACACAACTGGAACAGATCATTTTTGACTTTGTCAATTATGACTATGATGTGCTTTTGGCGACTACTATTATAGAGAGCGGTATCGATATCCCGAATGCCAATACGATCATCATCAACCAAGCGCAGAACTTTGGTCTGAGTGACCTCCATCAGATGCGTGGACGGGTAGGGCGCAGTAACAAAAAGGCTTTCTGCTATCTGCTGGCACCTCCGTTGAGCAGTCTGACGGCAGAAGGAAAACGACGCTTGCAGGCGATTGAGAACTTCAGTGATTTGGGGAGTGGCATCCATATCGCTATGCAGGATTTGGATATACGTGGAGCCGGAAACCTGCTCGGAGCAGAGCAGAGTGGCTTCATTGCCGATCTGGGGTACGAAACGTATCAGAAAATCCTAGCCGAAGCAGTTCATGAACTGAGGAATGATGAGTTTGCAGAATTGTATGCAGATGAAATAAAGGGAGAAGGTCAGATCAGTGGAGAAGAATTTGTAGACGAATGTCAGATAGAAAGCGATCTTGAACTTCTGTTGCCGGCCACTTATGTAACAGGCAGCAGCGAGCGTATGTTGCTTTACCGCGAACTGGACGGACTGACGCTGGATAAAGACGTGGATGCCTTCCGTTTCCGCCTGGAAGACCGCTTCGGACCTGTTCCGCCGGAAACGCAGGAATTGCTTCGCATCGTTCCCCTCCGTCGCTTGGCGGCGCGACTGGGAGTGGAGAAGGTCTTCTTGAAGGGCGGACGTATGACGTTATTCTTTGTCTCCAATGCGGATAGTCCGTTCTATCAGAGTCAGGCGTTTGGCAAAATGATAGATTACATGATGAAATATACCCGTCGCTGTGACCTGCGTGAGCAGAACGGCCGACGGAGTATGCTGATAAAGGATGTGACTAATGTGGAAACTGCCGTTAGTGTGTTGCAGGAGATTGTAGCGTTGCCAGTGAAAGAACAGGACTAAGACACAGATAAGAACAAGTAAGAGCCATTTAAAATCTAAAAAATAATGAATATGAAAAACATGCTGACATTGATCGTCCTATTATCATCGTGGTTAACGGTGTATTCGCAAGAGAGTTATACGGAAACTGAACTAAAACAGAAATGTGATTCTATTGTAGAAGAAGCTAATACTTTGTACAGATATGAAACGGCTGCCTGGAATTTCACTGATATGATCTTTGCCAAACCGGGGTTAATTGAAACAATTCAGAATATTCTGACTTACCACCAGGGCGATTCTATTAAATGTGTTGCTATTGATAAGCAGTCTTATTGTATCTATGAGGCAACTTTCCTTAATGAATCAGCTCCATGTTCGGAAGTGACTACCCGCAGGAACTTAACAGAACAGGAAATACTTTTGGCTAAGATAAAAGAAAAGATACGGAGTGAACTTGCTGACCATGAAAAATATCCAATTTATCGCTACGATAATTATCCTCTGAATTGGGATCTCATACCATTTGCAGATGGATATAAATTCTATGCTATTTCAGGAGTATCTAAAGGGCGTGCCATACCTTTCGGCAATGATTACTTATTTATTGCTAATAAAGAAGGAGAAATTTCATTCCAGACTTATTCCGGTGGAAGCTACAGAACAAATGCCGATGATTGCTTTTCCTGTTCACTCGCATTTGAAATATGAACCATTCATTTCAGCTACTGATATTTGTACATTTAGATTATATTATAATAAAACCGGTAGTACTAAGTTTGCTGTATATTCTACAGCTCTTTCCATGTATTTCATTTATGAGTTAGCTACCAATACCATCACTCCAACAAAGGATATAAATTTTAATTCGACACCTCTTTCTGAAAAGACTGGTTTGTGATTTATTTATCATGATTGGAAAGAGAATAGGAAGGCATTAAGTAAAAGTATATTGTTCATTATAAATGTATGAATATATTTTCGTCTGATGCCTTTACTCTGTCATCTGTAATTTTTGTTTTCTCTTTCTTATACAAGTTACTTCATAAACCCGCATCACGTTTATAATAAATAGTGAGGACGTTTATTATAAACGGGTCCCAAGTTTATTATAAACTATATTTTGCTAAATTCTTCGGAATGAGAGGAATTAATTAAACAAAATGGGGTGAAATCCTTGCAGACTTCACCCCATTCTTATTCCTTACAATGTACTCTCATACATGTAAATTATATCTTTATATCTTTATGTCTTTATATTTATACATTTCATGCCTTTGATTCCAGATTTGTTTCTACAAATATACGAAATTTAAAAGGCAAAGTCAATAGGGAAGCCATCTTAACGGTTTCATTTGTTTCTCTTTCCGTATAACTTGTCTATCAGATCCTGTCGGCCGATACGTCTTAACTCATTCAGAATATTCTTTCGTTCTTCCGGCTTATACCAGAAGAAGAATTGTCGTTGTGCCAGTTTCTCCCGTTGTGTTTTGGCACTGAATACAGGCTCCAGTGTATAGGGATGAAATCCGCTGTACCATGCTTCGGTGGCTACAGTCATCGGAGTAGGGGTAAAGTCCTGTACTTGCTCCAGATGAAAGTCCAGCCGTTTGGTGATAACAGCCAGTTCCGCCATGTCTTCTTCCTTGCAGCCGGGGTGTGAAGAGATAAAGTACGGTATAAGTTGCTGACGCAGATTCTCTTCCCGGTTGATACGGTCAAATATTTTTTTGAAAGTTTCAAACTGTTCGAATGAAGGTTTGCGCATGATGGATAACACCCGGTCGCTGGTATGCTCTGGAGCTACTTTCAATCGTCCGCTCACATGATTGACAATCAACTCGCGTGTGTATTCAGCCGTGCTGCGATTGGTGGCGGCGTCTTTACTCTGATGGAGCAATAAGTCGTAGCGCACTCCACTGCCGATAAATGATTTTTTTATGCCGGGGATGGCATCTACCGCTTTGTATATGTCCAATAACGGGCGATGGTCCGAATTAAGATTCGGGCATACTTTGGGATGAATACATGACGGGCGTTTGCACTTTTTGCATATTGCTTCATCTTTACCCTTCATCTGATACATATTGGCGGAAGGCCCTCCAAGGTCACTTAAATACCCTTTGAAGTCGGGCAACTGCATCACCTCCTTTACTTCATTCAATATAGACTTCTTGCTGCGGCTGACGATAAACTTCCCTTGATGTGCGGAAATGGTGCAGAATGCACAACCGCCGAAGCATCCCCGATGGATGTTGACGGAGAACTTTATCATATCATATGCGGGAATCCGCTTTCCTTTGTATTTAGGATGGGGAAGGCGGGTATAGGGTAGATCGTACGAATGATCAAGCTCTTCCTGACTCATCGGAGGATAAGGAGGATTGACAATGACTACTTTATTATCTACCTCTTGTGTGATACGGGAAGCCGCATATTTATTGGATTCTTCTTCGATGTGCCGGAAATTGCTGGCCTGTTTCTTTTTATCAGCCAGACACTCTTCATGTGAGTAAAGCTGAATATCGTCTGCGGCAGGAGTCCACTCTGTCGCACGGCAGAGATAGGCTGTCTGAGGGATGGTTCCCGCTATTTTCTTGAGTTCGCCGGCTGTCAATGAAGCATCTTCCATAGGAAGCAGTTCCTTCATTTTCCGGGTTAGCTCTACTATCGGCTTTTCTCCCATACCATAGATCAGCAAGTCTGCGCCACTATCGCATAAGATACTTTTCTGAACTTTATTCTGCCAGTAATCATAATGACTCAGACGGCGCAAACTCGCTTCAATACTTCCTAATATAACAGGAACGTCCGGATAGAGTCTTTTTAGAATCTGACTGTATACGATGGAGGGATACTCCGGACGCATATCCGGACGACCGTCCGGAGTGTACGCATCCTCACTGCGCAGACGCTTGTTGGCAGTGTATTTGTTAACCATCGAGTCCATACTTCCGGCAGAGATGCCGAAGAATAATCGGGGACGACCCAGCTTTCTGAAGTCACGCAGGTCATCACGCCAGTTGGGCTGGGGGATGATCGCAACTTTCAAACCTTCCGCTTCGAGGATACGTCCGATGACGGCAGCGCCAAATGAGGGATGGTCTACGTAAGCATCACCGCTGAAAAGAATGACATCCAGTTCATCCCATCCGCGGAGTTCCACTTCTTTCTTGGTGGTAGGTAACCAATCGGTCAATCGATATTCTTTCATGCCGCAAAGATACGGATAATAAAAAACATCCCAATGATTTTTTTATTCATTGGGATGTTTAACTTCAATCATTAAGATGTTTTTTAAAACTTCTCATTGATTGTAAATTGCAATGTCATTTGCTCTCCGTCATAGATTTCACGAAAACCGATGCTTTGCTCGGAAAGATATTCCTTTAAGTCTTGGAAAGCATCTGCATGATTCATGATAATTTCGAGCGTTTCACCGAAAGGAGCCTCGCATATAGCTTTGATTGCAGGAATCAAAGGACTGTAAGCTGTTGTTCCGCAGGTATCTACCGTAATCATTATTCTTCCTCCTCTTCCGCATCCTGAGTGGAAAGCCAGGTGAGATAGAGCTTGATGAGTTGTTGCAGGCCAAATGCTTTCATGTTATTGTGATAAATAACATCTATGCAAAGATCCAGCAATTCTTTACTGTCCTCTTCCTGACTGGCAATCAGGGAACGAATATTTAGTTTCAGTTTATCCAGTACGGGTTCGTCTACAATTCCGGTACTATCAATGAGATGGCGGAATAAGGCATATTTCTCGATTGTTTTCAGATTTTCGCTGGACACCTCTATGCTGCGTGTACCGCTAGGGTTTGCTTGTATAGTATACATCGTTTTTTAGTTTTAAGGGTTATTACTAGGAGCAAAGATAGAATTTAAAATGAAAAACGGATTAAAAAAGCCCGGATATTTTTATCCGGGCTTTCAGAAAATAAATCTTATATCCGTGAGTACTTTATTTCTGAGTAAAGAAACCTAGTATCCCTGCCATAATGCTGGCTCGATCTGTTTCGGACTGAATGCTTTCGAAAGGAAAGCCGAGTATAAAGGTACGATAGTCCGCCCCTTTGTAAGCAATGCCTGCCGACTGATTGCCACGTGCATAAGTAAATACTGGAAATGCGGGAGCTACCGGAACAATACAATCCGGTGCTGTAACAGCATAACTGTTTTCATTGGGCAGGCGGGGGATCGTGATACTGCGTCCTAATCCATTGATTTGACCGGAACTTTTGTCTGTCAGACTGTTCTGATAACCGTATTTCAAAACTTTTTCTGTAAACTCCCGGTTCCCTTGTGTTCCGCTCATGTCACTTCCCACATACGCACCGCTGACGAACAAATTACCTCCTGACTGGCAATAGCTTGTAATCAGTCTTTGCATCGGTGAAGAGAATGTTTTGTAATATGCTTTGGCTATCGGGTCTTCCTTTTCAAGTCCGAGTATATAGTCTACGATCGGGTAATCTTCTAAAGTGACGATTCCATTTTCTACCGCTTCGTCGCTGCACGAAACAAAACTGTATTTCCCTGCTGCCTGAATGGCTTTTCCATGGATGAAAGGATAAGCAAACGTATTTCCTGCTATCTCCATGCCTTCCAGTTCTCTGCCGCTATGTCCCAGGCTGCCTTCTCCTTCTTTTCCGGCTTGTGAACGGTTGAATCCGCTTTGTGCCCCACAAAAAGAGATATTGGACAAATAAGGCACTCCCGGATCCTGTTCCAAATCAAATCCGGCTTTGTCCGGTGTGTTAATGACAGCCGGACCGCTGATTCTGTCGAATCCATTGATAATCAAGATTCTCTCTCGTTCACGTTTTGCCTTATAAGCCGAAAGGATTTCAGAAGGAAAACTTTCTCCTCCCCGGTTTACGGCTGTCACTTTGAATGAATAGACAAGTCCCGGTTCTACTTTGACACTGTAATAGGGTTTGCTGACCAGAGTTCCGTTGTCGAATCCTCCGTATCCGATGCGTGTATATACCATATATTCCCGTGGACGGGCTGTCGGTTCCAGCGGATCGTCTTCCCCTTTCCAGGTAAGTTCCAGTGTATTTTTCTTTTTTCCGAAATGGATAGCGAAGTTGCTGACCGGAAGAGGTTGCACTACATAGTCTTTGCCATGTTGACTGTTTATAAATTGCAGGATACCTTTGTAGATAGCACGTCCTACGGTAAACTTGAAATTCGGATTATGACCGAGCTGCATATCTGCAAAGTTCTGATGAGAGAGCAATTCGATAATCGTGGAAGGAGTAGCAGGAAGTCGTGTCTCACTGTAATTCCGGTTCCACATGCTGCGGCGTGTCCATGGTAGATTGTAGTTCGTACGAATATCTTTCTGAATTTGAGTCAGCAGGATATCCGCAAGATCACGTGAAGCATATCTGTCCATTCCCGAATTTAGTTTGCCATTATTGAAATCGGTGGTATAGATACCGAGCGAACCGATGATTTCATCGTCTTTACTGCATCCTGCGTCACTATGAAGTGCCATAGTCATTTCCAGAGGTACACCTAAACCCGCTTGTCCCGGATTATAGACAGAGCCTCCCGACAGATAGTTGATTGTATTGGAACGTGTATTGATATCGTCTGTATAATCGTTTTCTCCTTTACGCCCGGCATATACATCGTATGGCATACCGGCCCACTGGGATGAATATCGTGCTCCTTCCAGATAACGGGGAAGTCCGCTTATTTTTCCTCCTCGTGAGATATTACCCATTCCGCCTCCGAAGCGTACGGCATCTGCACACACTACGCCATGCTCGCTACTTTCATTACTAAGCACAACCATACCGTAGTCATTATTTCCTTTGTCAAACTCAAAAGTTCCGAGATACACCCAAGTACCGCCGCCTATTTTCTGATTGACCTTAAATTCCGTGACACCCCCATTATGAAAGACGAGGTATTTGGCATCGCTCACGCTATTGGGTAGTGTCTGATATGAAACATAGACCGCATATTTTCCGGTTGCCGGCAGGGTAGGTACCCATTCGGCAAAAGCCTGATCCTTATTCTTCTTTTTTTTCTTTTCTGTTTGAATATATCGGCTGGTACCGTCAGTGAAAGGGTTTTCCCCATCTTTGTAAATGGCTTTTTTCTGGGCGAATCCTTTCACGGAAGTAGTCGTCCAGCGTGCCTTCTTACTGCCTGCTTCCAGGTAAAGGGAAGCATTCGGAGTATCGTTGTCAACGATGATTTCATTCTTTTGTGTGTCCCGTTCGCGAGGAGTATACACTATGGCACCAGCATTTTCCAACATCGGAATGACATATGGAAGAATGAAAGATTGAGTGAACATATCTTCTGTAGTGCAGAATAATCGGGGGCGTTGCCATCCCCATTCGCCTTTGTCATTCTTATAATAATTACCGTGACTTTGCCAGAGGGCAATATGCCGGTCCTGCAATCCTCGGGATATCTCATTGGGGCGGGAAGTGTTTTTCACCCATGGAGCACCTTTGTATTCGGTGTTCAGCGCCATTCGTTCTTTATCCTTTTTCTTGCTTCTGTATAAGTTGGGAACTAATTCTTCAATGGGCTTTCCATCTGCATAAATGGTGATCTGATAATAGTTTACCGGACCGGGGAGTAATTCTTTCATCTGATTGTAGATGGTTTCTACCGTTTCCGGCAGAAATGGCTGGTAGGCGAAGCTTTCCGAAGCATAAATCTGAATGGTTCTGCGGTCATAATCAATATCGAAACTGTTCAGTTTCGGTGTACTGATTTTTGCTGTCGCTGTGTATTTGGCAAAGTAATCCGTTAACCGCTCTTTTATATTTCTCTCAATGTCCTGAGCGAAGAGAAGACTGGTGCCCATTGTCAGGCACAGAAGAAAGACTATTATTTTTTTCATCGTTCCACTCTTTAGGTTGCATCCTATGATTATCTATGTCCGCCACTTTCCCCTTGATGGCATTTCCCCTTTTGGAAGGAGAATACGAAATGAATCTCGCGTTCATGTAAGTCCATTGCATTCTGTGGCAAAATCTCCTGCAAAAATAAACAAAAAAAGAGTGGGAAGTATCGAACTGCCCACTCTTCTTTGATTGTTTTATATTCTATTAATTAAGAATCTTCTTTCTTATAGAGGAATGTATTCTACAAATGCCTCCATTGCTTCATACGATGCCAGTCCTAACTGATCGTACAACGTTGCTGTGCCACGGTTACGGTCTTCACTACGTTGCCAGAACAGACGTTCGTCATTACCTAAGAACGGAGCGCTTTCCATCTGCGACTGATGCTTCAGGATAGAATTACGTTTTGCACGAAGCTCTTCCGGACTGATAGGTACAGCCATTTCGATGTTCTCAATTTCCCATTCTGCCCACGCACCACGGTACATCCAGATACGACAGTCTTTCAACCATTTGGCTCCTTCTTCTTTTTCAAGATCGACAGCAGCGAATACGGCATCCGTACATACACGGTGTGTACCGTGTGGGTCAGCCAAATCACCGGCTACGAAAATCTGATGAGGCTTTATTTCACGAAGCAGGTTACGTACGATCTCTACGTCAGCCTCGCTAATCGGATTTTTCTGAATCTTGCCGGTTTCATAGAACGGCAAGTCAAGGAAATGTACCCGATCTAACGGAATATTATTGTAAGAAGAAGCGGTACGGGCTTCACCACGACGAATCAAACCTTTGATAGTCAGAATGTCACGGCTGTCCATATCACCGTCTTTCTTTTCTTTCAGGAATTTGCGTATTTCTGCATATTTCTCGCTGATTACCAAGTCTTCGCTGTTATTGAAAATCTGATTGAATCCGTTAATGAAATGCATGAAACGAACCACTTCCTCATCACCTACGGCAATGTTACCGGAAGTTTCGTAAGCTACGTGTACCTCATGCTTCTGTTCTACCAGGCGGCGGAGGGTTCCACCCATGGAGATAACGTCGTCATCCGGATGCGGAGAGAAGATAACCACACGTTTCGGATACGGTTTGGCACGTTCCGGACGGTAGGTATCATCAGCATTAGGTTTGCCACCCGGCCATCCGGTGATGGTATGCTGCAAGTCATTGAAAATCTTGATATTTACATTGTAAGCAGAACCAAACAATGCCAGAAGTTCGCTCAGACCGTTTTCGTTGTAGTCCTTGTTGGTCAGCTTCAGAATCGGTTTGCCTGTCAACTGGCACAGCCATACGATAGCGCTGCGGATCAGTTTATCATTCCACTCGCAGGATGTTACCAACCATGGACGTTGGATGCGTGTTAAGTTCATGGAAGCCGAAAGGTCGATCGCTACATGAGCATTGTTGTGAGTTTGCAGATAAGATGCAGGAATAGTGTCGCTAATCGGACCTTCCACACATTCTTTGATCATTGCTGCCTTATTTTCCCCCCATGCCAGCAAATATACCTTTTTAGCGCCAAGAATGGTAGATACTCCCATTGTGATAGAACTGATCGGAGTATTTTCTATCGTTCCGAAAATCTTGGATGCTTCGTTGCGCGATGCATTGTCCAATAAGATCAGACGTGTGGTAGAGTTCAGACGTGAACCCGGTTCGTTGAATGCGATATTACCTACACGACCGATACCCAGCAGGGCAATGTCAATACCTCCGAAACTTTCGATGCGCTGTTCGTACAGACGGCAATATTCAAAGATGGTATCTTTGGCGATGGTTCCATCGGGAGTGAATATATTCTGTTTGTCAATATCGACATGATCCAGCAACATTTCTTTCAAAGCATTGAAGTTGCTGTTGATAGCATCGGCTGTCAACGGATAGTATTCATACATATTAAATACGATCACGTTACGGAAGCTCAGTCCTTCTTCCTTATGCATGCGGATCAGTTCCGAATAGACATGACTGGGTGAGTTACCTCCGGGGAGTGCTAGTACGCAAAAGCGTCCTGCTTTCTGTTTTTCGCGGATGGTTTGTGCTATTTCGCAAGCAATGTAGTTAGCCCCTTCTTCTACAGACTCATAAATGTCTGTAGGTATTTTCTCGAGTCTTGTCAAGACTGATTTTTCAAATGCATTCTCCGGTCTGTAGTATCTGGGGGAGACCCTGTGGAGAGTGATTTGAGAACTAAGATTTGTTTTCATAAAGTTGTTAATTAAGTTATGTAAGATTAGAGTCCTTACGACTGTATTTTCACGACAAAGATACAAAAGAAGTCTATATAATTAACTACTAACTTCTAGGTATTGTTGCACCTTCAAATCGTTTTTAACATTTGTTTTATCACGAATGGCGGAGTTGGAATTCGTCTGCATCTTTCCATACCGGAAACTTTTCTCTGAACTGATGAAGTGCGGTCAGATGAAGCGTAGCAGTTGCTATGCCCTCCGTTTCGTCGGGCACGGAGGCCGCTTCTTCTCCGAGCGCTGAATAGATTTTGCTTCCTCCGTTGTATTTTAGATGATATCCGTCTATACCTACTCTGTTGACCCCGCATACGTAACACTGATTTTCCAAGGCACGGGCACGAAGCAGTGTATCCCATGCCAGACGGCGGGGGATAGGCCAGTTTGCTACATATATTAATAGGTCATATTGATTGGCTACGTTCCGGCTCCACACCGGAAAACGAAGATCGTAGCATACAAGCAGGCAGATATTCCAGCCACGGTAAGGGATAATCAGACGTTCATCGCCTGCCGAGAAATGTTCTGCCTCACGTCCCATGCGGAACAGATGGCGTTTATCATAATAGAATTCTTCTCCTTCCGGCGTCAGAAAGAAGGCGCGATTGTAATATCGTCCGTTGTCTACAGTAATATAACTCCCGCAGATGGCCACTTGAAACAAAGAAGCCCATTGTTTCAGTGTTGCAATCGTCTCACCGGAATTTGTTTCCGCCAGCATATTACTCTGCATACTGAATCCTGTAGAAAACATCTCCGGTAAAACAACAATCTCCGTTGTTCCACAGAGACTTTGCAGCTTCTCGTGGAGCAAACGGAGATTTTCTTGTTTGTTTTCCCAAACGATATCGGTTTGTACTATGGAAATACGAATCGAATCCATGATGCCTGTTTTAAGTAATAGGGAATAAGTAATAGGTAATAAGTATTAATCGTAGCTGCTGAAATGCTGCTTCGCATGGTATATTACCTA
>PPYE01662351.1_pt1 | contig 13657 bp, 10 predicted proteins | sample 1559881 | NCBI WGS metagenome assembly PPYE01 (sample SAMN08240022, study PRJNA423297) | Human gut metagenome, whole genome shotgun sequencing project.
AGCGTCATTTAGGCGCTGGCTTTTATCACGGCCTTATAGGCCGCTCGTCATGCCACCCCTCTTAGGGGTGGTCATGACTATGAAATGATGATCTTTATTCTTCTTCCGACTGATTTTCTGTTTGTTCGGTTTCTGGAAGAATCTCGGCGCGCAGTTTTGCAATGCGGCGTTCTTCGGTCATCAATACGGTAAATTCAACATTTCCGATGCGGACGGAAGGATGTTCGTTCTTGGCTGGGATGCGGTCAAGAGTGTCGGTAATCAGGCCGCTGAGGGTATCATAATCTTCTTCCGAGCCAATGTTGGTTCCAAGCAGCTCTTCAACATCTTCCAGAGACATCGAGCCGTCCAGAGTGAAGACGTTGTCAGAAACTTTCTGATATTCCTCTTCCTCATGGTCATATTCGTCCTGCATGTTTCCAACGATCGATTCCAGAAGGTCCTCCATGGTAACGATACCGGAGGTTCCGCCGTATTCATCGACGACGATTGCCATCTGCATCTTTTTCTCTTTGAAGGTTTTGAACAGGTCAGCACAGCGATTGGATTCCGGCACAAAGATTGCCTTGCGGATGAATGGGGTAATCGGCTGGCTGGACATTTCTTCGGCAGTTTCGGTGATGCACTGAAGCATATCCTTGGCATAAACGATGCCGATGATGTTGTCGATATCCTCTTCGTAAACAGGAATACGGGAATAGCCTTCCTTGATTGCAAGCGTGATGACATCCATAACAGTAGCGGTGTTTTCAACCGCAGCAACGTCGGTACGATGGGTCATAACGTCTTCGGCAGTAATATCGTCAAACTCAAAGATATTGTCGATCATGTCGGCTTCATCTTTTTCGATGGAACCTTCTTCGTTGCCGACATCGACCATCATGCGGATCTCTTCTTCCGTAACCTGTTCCGGCTTATCCTGTGCATCGATGCGGAAAAGCTTGAGAACCAGGTTTGTGCTGGCAGAAAGGACTGCAACAAACGGTTTGGAAATCAGAAAAACCAGTTTGATAATTGGAGCTACCATCAGGGAAATTCTTTCCGGATGGTGCATTGCGATTCTTTTTGGAACCAGCTCACCAAGTACCAGGCTGACATAGCTTAACAGCAGAGTGATGACGATCAGCGCAGTGCTTTCGGCAGCAGCATAAGGCATGAACGGTGTCATCATCTGGGCAAAAGGATCGGCAAACTGTTCGGCTGCAGAAGCGGAAGCAAGGAAACCGGAAAGGGTGACGCCGATCTGGATGGTGGAGAGGAACTTGGAGGGTTCGGTTACCATGCTCAGCAATGTAGCGGCACGTTTGTTTCCATCTTCGGCCATACGTTTGAGTTTGTTGTCGTTAAAGGTGACGATTGCGATCTCACTCATGGCAAAGAATGCGTTGATCAGGATCAATACCAGAAGGATCACAAGGTGAATGATAAGATTGTTACTGTCAGGGTCCATTTTTTTCTCCTTTTTGTTGTAAATAATTTTGAATATTCGGATGCGATGATGAATATACCGACGAAAACATCCACCACACACTTTAATACTATACACAAAGAAAATTTGCCTGTCAATTTTTCTTTTTTGCCTAAAAAGGCGGTGGCGGGCAATCTGGGGTGTTTGCAGTTTGTGATGTGGTCCAAAGTCGTATTTTTTTGCAAAATCAAGCCGTTTCGTCTTTTTTTGGCCTACATTGGCAAACAAACAGACAAAGGAAGGAACAGAATGATGGAAACGTACAAGAAACAGGAAGGATAATGTACATAATGACTAAAGCGTGACAGAACAAAGCAGGGTATGTGGTAAAAGTGTTTAAAAAGAAGTGTGTTAAAAAATGAAGTTGGCACACTTTGTCCCTTTACAATAGAATTAAAAAATGCTAAAATTTAGAATGTAAGTATGTATGATATGTTGCAATACCATCATATAACCATCAAGGAGGAATAATACATCATGGCTAGATCTATGAAAACCATGGACGGCAACAACGCTGCTGCATATGTATCTTATGCATTTACAGAAGTTGCCGGCATCTACCCAATCACCCCTTCCAGCCCAATGGCTGACTATGTAGACCAGTGGTCTGCACAGGGCAAAAAGAACATCTTCGGTTCTACCGTTAAGGTAATGGAGATGCAGTCCGAAGCTGGTGCAGCTGGTACTGTACACGGCTCCCTGAATGCTGGTGCTATGACCACAACATACACCGCTTCCCAGGGTCTTCTGCTGATGATTCCAAATATGTACAAAATCGCTGGTGAGCTGCTCCCTTGCGTATTCCACGTATCTGCAAGAACAGTTGCTTCCCATGCACTGAACATCTTTGGCGATCATTCCGACGTTTATGCTTGCCGTCAGACCGGTTTTGCTATGCTGGCTGAAACCAACCCACAGGAAGTTATGGATCTGGGTGCTGTTGCTCATCTGGCAACCATCAAGAGCCGTGTTCCATTCATCAACTTCTTTGATGGTTTCCGTACCTCCCACGAGATCCAGAAGATCGAGGTTTGGGATTACGAAGACCTGAAAGAAATGTGCGATATGGATGCTGTTGAAGCATTCCGCAAACGTGCTCTGAACCCAGAACACCCAACCATGCGTGGTTCCCATGAAAACGGCGATATCTTCTTCCAGCATCGTGAAGCTTGCAACGAGTACTACAATGCAGTTCCAGCTGTTGTTGAAGAATACATGGGCAAAGTTAACGCTAAACTGGGTACAAACTATCAGCTGTTCAACTACTATGGTGCACCAGATGCTGACCGTGTTATCGTTGCTATGGGCTCCATCTGTGACGTTGCAGAAGAAGTTATCGATTACCTGACCGCTAAGGGCGAAAAAGTTGGTCTTGTTAAAGTAAGACTGTTCCGTCCATTCTCTGCAAAACATCTGCTCGCTGCTATCCCGGAAACTGCTACCAAGATCGCTGTTCTGGACCGTACCAAAGAGCCAGGTGCTTATGCTGAACCTCTCCATCTGGATGTTATGTCTGCAATGAGCGAAGCAGGACGTCAGGCTACCATCATCGGCGGTCGTTACGGTCTGGGCTCCAAAGACACAACTCCAGCAAGCATCTTTGCAGTTTATGAAGAGCTGTCCAAAGAAGCTCCAAAAGCAAGATTTACTCTGGGCATCAACGATGACGTTACTCATCTGTCCCTGGAAGAAAAAGAAGCTCCAAACACCGCTGCAGAAGGCACCATCGAATGCAAATTCTGGGGTCTGGGCGGCGACGGTACTGTTGGTGCAAACAAGAACTCCATCAAGATCATCGGTGACCACACCAATAAATATGTACAGGCATACTTCCAGTATGACTCCAAGAAGACCGGCGGTATTACCATTTCTCATCTGCGTTTTGGTGACAAACCGATCAAGAGCCCATACTACATCAACAAAGCAGACTTTGTTGCTTGCCACAACCCATCCTATGTAACAAAAGGCTACAAGATGGTTCGTGACGTTAAACCAGGCGGCGTATTCCTCATCAACTGCCAGTGGACTCCAGAAGAGCTCAACGAGCATATGCCAGCTGAAGCAAAACGTTACATTGCTAAGAACAACATCCAGCTGTACACCATCAACGCTATCGACAAAGCAATCGAAATCGGTCTGGGCAAACGTACCAACACAATCCTCCAGTCCGCATTCTTCGCTCTGGCTGGCGTTCTTCCAAAAGAAGATGCAATCAACTACATGAAAGATGCAGCTACCCGCAGCTTCTCTAAGAAGGGTGAAGCTATCGTTAAGATGAACCATGACGCTATCGACGCTGGTTTCGACTACTATGTCAAGATCGACGTTCCAGCTGACTGGGCAAATGCAGAAGACAAGAAGGTAGAAGAAGTTCTGCCAGGCAACAACAAGAAACTGATCAACATGGTTCAGACCATCATGGAACCAGTTGCTAAGATGGACGGTGACAGCCTGCCAGTATCTGCTTTCGTTGATCATGCTGATGGTACCTTTGAACAGGGCGCTGCTGCTTACGAAAAACGCGGTGTTGCTGTTATGGTTCCAGTATGGGATGAAACAAAATGTATCCAGTGTAACCGTTGTTCTTATGTCTGCCCACATGCAACCATCCGTCCATTCGCTCTGAGCGAGGAAGAAGTTGCTAACGCTCCAGCAGGCCTGCAGACAGCTAAGATGATCGGTAAAGGTCTGGAAGAATACAGATTCACAATGGCAGTATCTCCTATGGATTGTATGGGATGCGGCGTCTGCGTAGGCGAATGTCCTGCAAAAGAAAAAGCAATCACCATGGTTCCAAGAGAAAGCCAGGAAAGCAAACAGCCAGTATTCGATTACCTGGTTGCTAACGTTTCCAAGAAACCTGGTATGCCAGCAAAAGAAACCGTTAAAGGCAGCCAGTTCGAGAAACCTCTGCTCGAGTTCTCCGGCTCCTGTGCTGGTTGTGCTGAGACAGCTTACGCTCGTCTGATCACTCAGCTGTTCGGTGACAGAATGTACATCTCCAACGCAACAGGTTGTTCCTCTATCTGGGGCGGTCCTGCTGCTACATCTCCATATACCGTTAACGAAAAAGGTCATGGTCCAGCATGGGCTAACTCCCTGTTCGAGGACAACGCTGAGCACGGCTTCGGTATGTACCTTGGTCAGAAAGTAATCCGTGAAAGACTGATCGAAAAAGTTCGTGACGTTGTAGAAAACGGCTCCAACGAAGCTGTTAAAGTTGCTGGTCAGAAATATCTGGATACTGTAAACAACGGCAAAGAAAACCAGGCTGCTACTGAAGAACTCATCGCTGCTCTGGAAGCTTGCGGCTGTGACAAAGCAAAAGAAATTCTGTCCCAGAAAGAATACCTCTCCAAGAAATCTGTTTGGGTATTCGGCGGCGACGGTTGGGCATACGATATCGGCTTCGGCGGCGTAGACCACGTTCTGGCTTCCGGTGAAGATATCAACATCATGGTATTCGATACCGAAGTTTACTCCAACACCGGCGGTCAGGCTTCCAAGGCTTCTCAGATCGGTCAGGTTGCACAGTTCGCTGCAGCTGGTAAAGCAATCGCTAAGAAGAGCCTTGCTGAAATCGCTATGTCCTACGGTTACATCTATGTTGCACAGATCGCTATGGGCGCTGACATGAACCAGACCATCAAAGCAATCGCTGAGGCTGAGGCATATCCAGGTCCATCCCTGATCATCGGCTATGCTCCATGTGAAATGCACTCCATCAAGGGCGGTATGACCAACTGCCAGAAAGAAATGAAACGTGCTGTTGATTGTGGTTACTGGAATATGTTCCGCTTCAACCCAGCTCTGAAGGCAGAAGGCAAGAACCCATTCACTCTGGACAGCAAAGCTCCAACAACCGATTACAAAGAATTCATCCTCGGTGAGGCTCGTTACTCCTCTCTGACCCGTGCATTCCCAGAAAGAGCAGAAGCTCTGTTCGAACAGGCTGCACAGAATTCTCGTGCTCGTTATGAACACCTGGTACGTCTGGGCGAACTGTACGCAGCAAAATAGTTTAAAATAACATCCTCTTTTGTGAGGAGATAAAAAGACTGTTTGATACAGCGGCGAAACAATTTGTTTCGCCGCTGTATTTTATATCAGGGAAAAAGGATGATGATTGTGACACATCAAATTTTGACGTCCCGACTGGAGATTCATCCAATGCAGCCGGAAGAATGGCTGGATGTTCTGGAAATGTTCTTGGATTTTGAAACTTCACCGGAAGCAATCTATGACTATCCTCTGCCGACGACAGAAGAAAAAGCAAAAGAACAGGTAAAGGTTTGGTCGGACAGCGGATATTTTTATTCGGTTTGTCTTAAAGGCAGCAGTGAAGTGATTGGATATCTGTGCTTTTGCGGAGAGCAGCTTCGGGAAATGGGATACAGCTTTAAAAAGAAGTATCAGGGTCAAGGATATGCGCAGGAAGCAGCTCAGGAGATGATAGTCCAGATGAAGCAAATGGGGGTTAACAGAATCATTGCGGAGCTTGCACTGGAAAATCTGCCATCCCGTAAGCTGATTGAGCGTTTGGGATTTACCCAAATAGGAACAAAAAAGCATCTGTTTCGAAAAGAAACAGGAGTGGAACAGGTGTGCGGTATTTTTGAAAAGAAATTATAATCGGATATAAAAAACACCCTTCTGTGAGCACAGAAGGGTGTTTTATGTTTTTAAAGCAAATTCCGTATTTTGTTTTTTGCTTTTTCAAGGTCAGGGTCGCACAAAAGCGGCAATACTTCCACCAAACGTTCAGGCGCAAGATCCCACCAGCGAAACTGCAGCAGCAGTTCGATCAGTTCGTCATCAAACCGTTTTTTCAGCGGTTTTGCGGGATTTCCTCCTGCCACGGTGTAAGCAGGGATATCTTTTACCACAACGGAGCATGCAGTGATGATAGCTCCATCCCCGATATGGACACCGGGCATGATGACACATTCCCGACCAATCCAGACATCATTGCCGATGACGGTATCTCCTTTATGCGGAAGTTGGGAAAGGTGAGGAGGGGTGTTTGATTCCCAGGCACCACCGAATACATTGAATGGATAGGTGGTCACACTGCTGATTCGATGGTTGGCAGGTTCCATGATAAACTGGGTTTTACTTGCAATTGCGCAGAATTTTCCGATAATCAAGCGATCACCGAATTCAGGATAGTTAAACAGGACGTTGTTCTGTTCAAATCTTGTGGGGTCATCTGGATCGTCGTAATAGGTATAATCTCCAATTAAGATGTTTGGAGCAGTAACCACATTTTTGATAAAACAAGATGTATGATATTCATTTGGAAAAATGATGTTAGGGTCTGGAATCATCATTTGATTCATAAGAAAAATCCTTTCTTTCTCTGTTTATTTTCACCTCCAAAATAGATTTTATTATGCAGTAGCAACGGCACGTTCTTTGCGGATTTCTTTCATAGGAACACCTCCGAAAGATCTGATTTGTTTTTAGACTAACACACAGAAAAAATAAAATCAAGGAGCAGATTTGGCAGAGAAAAGCTTGAAAGGATATTGAAAGTTATCCTGCGGTATGGTATTCTGAAAAACATGAATTGAAAGCAGAAAGGACAGGGAAAGATGAAAATTTTGGCAGTGGATTTTGGTGATTCCAGAACAGGAATCGCAATCTGTGATAGAGGTGAGCTGCTGGCAAGCCCAGTTTGTGTCATTGAGGAAAAACATTTTCCAACCACCATTCAGAAAACGGCTGCACAGGCAGAAGAACAGGGTGCAGAGCTGATTGTTGTAGGTCATCCGCTCAACATGGATGGCAGCAAAGGTCCAAGGGCGCAGCTGTGCGAGGAGTTTGCAGAAAAATTAAGGGAGCTTGTTTCGGTGCCGGTGGTTTTGTGGGATGAGCGTCAGACCACCGTTTCGGCAATTGGCTTTTTAAACGAAACCAACACCAGAGGAAAAAAACGCAAACAGGTAATTGATGCGGTGGCGGCAACCATTATTCTGGAAAATTATCTGAACTATCGCCGCAACCACAAAGAGGAGGAATAGGATGGGAGCAATGCAGAAACTGGCAGGTTTGATGCGCAGAGCGATTGAGAAGTATGATATGATTCAGCCAGGTGACCGAATTGCAGTGGGAGTCAGCGGCGGTAAAGACTCGGTTGCTCTGCTGGTAGGTCTTGCAAAGTTAAAGGAATATATCGGCATTGACTATGAAATTGTAGCGATTACCCTTGATCCATGTTTTAACGGGGTGGAGACAGACTATTCCCCTATTGCCAAGCTGTGTGAGGAACTGGGGATTCCTTATGTCCTAAAGAGAACCGAAATCGGTCAGATTGTGTTTGATGTAAGAAACGAGAGCAATCCTTGCTCCCTGTGCGCAAGAATGCGTCGCGGTTGTCTGCATGATGCGGCAAAAGAAAACGGCTGCAACAAGATTGCACTGGGACACCACTACGACGATGCGATTGAGACCTTTATCATGAACCTGTTCCAGGAAGGCCGGGTTGGATGCTTCCAGCCGGTAACCTATCTTTCCAGAAAGGATCTGACCATGATTCGCCCGATGGTTATGGCAGAGGAAAGCATGATCTCGGCGGCAGTTCACCATGAAAATCTGCCGGTAGTCAAGAGCAAATGCCCTGCCGACGGAAACACCAACCGCGAAAAAACCAAGGAATGGATTCGCATGATGGACAAGGAAAGCAAGGGATTTAAAAAGCGTTTATACGGTGCTCTGGAACGTGGACATATATCAGGTTTTTGATAATATATAATATTTATAGATTCTATTTTATATAAGGAAAAAAACTATATAATATTGACAATAAATCTCCTCTGCATTATGATTAGTATAGATGAATAAGAACAATCAGTGAACATGAGGAGGTAAAATGATGAAAAAACTGATATCGTTTCTTTTATCTATCACATTGTGCAGTTCTATGATGACAATTTTTCCTGCTGCTTCTTGGGATTTAAATGAAGAGCAGGCAGTGGAGGGGGACATCAGTTCCTATGTTCAGGTGGAAGAGGTAACCTTCGGGGAACCGGAACCGATTGCTGAACCACTTAACGAAGAAGAATTGTATCAACTTGAATGGGTTGGAGATTTATTTGAAGCAGAAACTGAAACCGATGAAGCTCAACCAATGGCAGATTTGCCGGATTTATTTGTTGCACAATTAGAAATAGAGGCAGGGGAACTAACTTCACCATATCCGGCAGGTTATCCAATGAATTATCATTTTATAGTTGGAAATTATGGAGCAGTTGATGCCTCTGGGGTAGAGATCATTGTAAAATTGGACGGAAAAACAGCAACTTCTCCATTAGCAATAGGAGATGTACCAGCAGGTCGTGCTGGAAATATTGAGTTTCAAGCGCCAGCTATGTCGGCTGGAAGCCATACAATGGAAATCGTGGTAAATCCAAATAAAAAAATAACAGAATCGAATTATAACAATAATACTACAGACGCTACATTTGTTTATGAAGCAAGAATAGAGTTAGTAGCGGTATCTATGGAAACCGAAGATAGGAAAAATCAATATCATATAGATGAGCCGGTTACTTTTGTGATGACGTTTAGCAATGAAGGACCAATTACAGCTACGAAAGCAGAGATAGCATTATTTGGAACGTTTAAAACAGAGGATGGAAGATATGTTAGTTCCCAAATGGGTGAAACAATGACGATACCAGATTTGAAACCAAGACATCAAGTTTCTGCAAAAGTAGATTTGCGTTTTGTAAAACCAACGGAAGATGCCAAAGTTAAATTCACCTTGGATCCCAATAATAAAATAAGAGAATTTTATGAGGACAATAACTCTGCTCAAAAAGAATTTTCTGTTTCCGGTTATGTATATAAATTAGCTGGGGGATTTTTCTCTCAACCGAATTTAACATATAGAATAAGAACATTGACAGATACAAATAAAGAAACTTCTTATTCGACAGAAATAAAAAATGCTATTGAAATGTGGGACAGTAGAATAGACAATATTTCAATTAATGAGGATAATGATCAGAGCTATAGTGCGAATATTTCATTTGATGTAAAAAATTTTCATGATGTCGGCTGGAATGGACTTACAAGCATGGTATCAGGAAGTTGGAATAGTTTATATGATGAGGTATTGATAAGTTTAAATACACTTGATTTTAATTCAATAGAAGATAAATATATTAGGTTAGTAACAGCACATGAGCTTGGACATACACTTGGATTAGATCATGTAAAAGACAAGAGGTGTATTATGTATGCGCAGACAAAACAAGAAGGTGACCCTATCGATGATGGAGTAGAATCAGCTGCCAAGGTTAATCCTTATTTGTTCGATCGTGTAGCTGTAGATGACGTAGAAGGAGTAAAAAAAGCTTATCAAAATAACCTACACAATACAAGTTATAATCAAACTTACCAATTGGAAGAAATACCAAATACTATTGTAGAGTATACATATTCATATAGTGATCTTGAAGAAATGTTGCAAGATGCATCTTTGATAGTAGTAGCAGAGGTGATGGATTCCTATACAGATGATTCTATGAATGTTGTGTTTACTCATTATCCTGTTGAGGTAAAAAAAGTATTAAAAAATGATGCTAATGCGGACTTGAAGGGAATTGACTTCATTTTTACAGGTGGAAAAACAGATAAAATGGAAAATACAGTTCAGGAAACACCTGAACTAGAGAAGGGAAAACAATATCTGTTTATAGCCACAAAAACAAATCAGGATGATCCAAAATCAAAAACATATACACCTCGAGGAGCATATCAAGGTGTTTTTGAACTGGGAACAACAAGCGGGTACAAAAAAGAAGTACAAGAGTATGTGATAAAACCAATGAATCCATACAACGCTATAGAGAAAAGTATGATTGGAAATGATATTTCTGACATTGAAAATTTGATAGCGGATGGGAAGGAAGTATCTTCGAAAAGCAGTAATTTAAATGAAACAACACAAATAGATGACTATAATAAAAGAATGAAAATAGATTATGTTGTTCCGTTTAATACTGTCGAAGAAATGTTGCAGGATGCATCCTTGGCAGTGGTAGCAGAGGTAACAGATTCTTATACAGATGATTCTGAAAATATAGTGTTTACCCATTATCCAGTTGAGGTAAAGAAGGTGATAAAAAATCGGGAGCAGACAGATTTGGAAGAAATCGATTTTGTTTTTACAGGAGGAAAAACGGATCGGATGGAAAGTATTGTCTTGGAAACACCGAAGTTGGAAAAAGGAAAGCAGTACCTGTTTATAACAGGGGCTGAGAATGGAGAGTATAAAACGCATGGAATAGCAGGAGGATACATAGGTGTTTTTGAACTAACGACAGAAAATGGTGGTGAGGAATACACTGTTGTGAAGATGAATCCATACAACCAAGCCTATGAAGAAGAGTTGGAGGGAAAAACGATTTCTGAGGTTGAAAAGATGCTGGCAAGTATCGAATAGTTGCCGTGAGTACGGTATGATTCATTTGTTATTGTAAAATCAAGACTAACAATAACAAAGACCCCCGGGGAAATTCCTCGGGGGTCTTTCTATTACAAGGATAGTTGAGTTTAAAAGAAAAAGGTGATAAAATAAGGTCAAGGAGAATGTTGTCGTTTTTACTTAAAGAAGGGTGAAGAAAGATGAAGGGAAAATACTCAATGTGGATAGGAATAAAATTTCTTGTCATATTTTTAATGCTGGATCAGTTTGTGGTCTGCCATCCGTATAATATTCAGGCAGTTTCTTTTCAGGATATATCAGGGCAGGAATATTATGTTGATGATGTGAGAATGGCACAGGAACTATATCATCAGTTATTGGAATGGCAGGGAGAAAGTAGGGTTGATGGTTTTTATACGTGGTTTGGAAAAGAAAAGGGATATCGAGGGTTGTACACTTATTACAAAGTAGAATATAGAGTGCACTATAAAGGGGTGAGAACCAAAAAGAGATATGCTTATATCAAGCTGTGCCATATATCTTATTATATAACCGAAGACGGAGAAAAAGGTTGGGCAGATGCTACGGTTGAGTGTTATGATAAGATGATGGAGAAAATAAAACAGTATCAGATATAGAAGAACCCCCGGGGAATTTCCTCGGGGGTTTTTGTTATAAAAAACAAATTCTATCTTAAACAAAGCTTGGAAGAATCCATCGATGCCGCACCGATCTCGTAGCGGATGCCATCGATATCCTTCTGAAACTCTCCATGGCTATCACCGCCGCAGGTAATAAAAAGCTGGTGCTCCTTACAAAATGCGGTACAGCGGCTGCGGTACTCGTCTGATTGCGCCGGATAGTAGCACTCTACGCCCTGTACGCCTGCCTGAACGGTTTTCAGGAGATTTTCTTCTAAAGTATCATCCAGGGGGAAATAGTTGGAAGGGTGTGCCAGAACGGGATAACCGCCTGCTGCTACAATAGCCTTGCAGGTCTCTTGCATAGAAGGAAAGGCGCTTTTTTCATAGGTGATATGGTAGCGGGAGTAAAGTGCCATCGCAGAATCAAAGTCATGGGCGAGCTTTCGGTCGATAACATAATTGAGCCCCTTCCAGCCGCCGCGGGACGGATGATAGGTGTAGCTGAGATAATCCTGCATGGATACAGGATGAGACAAATCAAAGGGGGAATGTTCGATTGCCTCAATCAGGCGGTCGCTCATCTGGTCGAGCACAGTGCGGGCTTTTTTTAAAAGGCTGCGCAGCGGCTCATAGTCTGTGTTGACCTGATATCCTAGGATATGGTAGCTTTTCCCATCGAGAATGCAGTCGATCTCTACTCCAGGAATACAGGTAAGCCCATATTTTTGAGCACACTGCATCGCTTCGGGATAAGCAGAGAGCAGGTTGTGGTCGGTGATGGAAAAACAGGAGATTCCTTTTTCTTTACAGACAATGGCAATCTGTTCGGGTGACCAGGTTCCGTCTGAATGCCAGGAATGAATGTGGAGATCACAGAGCATGACAATTCTCCTTTCTGATCAAGATATTATTTTGGGTCCAGTCGCATGGAGCAAAGGTCGTATGGGGTGGACTGGTAGACATAGTAGTTAAGCCAGTTGGAGTAGAACAGGTAGGCGTGGCTGCGCCAGGTACGGATTGGTTTTTGTGTCGGGTCATCGTTCGGGAAATAGTGGTAAGGAAGTTCCACATTATCCAGTTTGCCCAGATCACGGAAATATTCTTCTGCAAGGGTGTTTGCCTCATATTCCGAATGACCAAAGATGAAAATTTGACGGCCGTTATGATTGGATACGATATTGGTTCCTGCAATTGGAGAGGAAGAAAGGATATATAATCCATCCACGGCACGGATTTCTGATTCCTTTACTTCAGTGTGGCGGGAATGGGGCATCCAGTAAACTTCATCAAAGCCTCGAAGAAGAGGAACCGTTTTATCGTGCATGGTGTGCGGGAAAACACCGAACATCTTTTTCGGGAGAAGTGTTTTCCGCAGCCCGTAATGATAATGTAGAGCTGCCTGTGCACCCCAGCAGATATGCAGGGTGGAGTGAACGTGATATTTGCTCCATTCCATAATCTCACAAAGTTCTGGCCAGTAAGCAACTTCTTCAAATTCCAGATGTTCTACCGGTGCGCCGGTAATAATCATTCCGTCGAAGTATTGGTCTTTAATATCAGAAAAGGTTTTATAGAATTTGAGAAGGTGGTCTTGTGGAGTATTCTTTGGATTATGGGTAGCGGTCTGCATCAATTCAACATCCACCTGCAAAGGTGTATTGCTGAGCATTCGAAGAAGCTGGCGCTCTGTATCAATTTTCTTAGGCATTAAATTGAGAATCAAAATGCGCAGAGGACGAATGTCCTGAGAAGATGCACGCTTTTCAGACATAATAAAGATGTTTTCCTGTTCCAGTGTATTCCAGGCAGGAAGATCGTTTGGAATGTTGATCGGCATAATATGAGCCTTCTTTCCGAATTGATTTTTTTATTACACAGAATATCATTTCGATATTAAAAGGTATTTTACAACAGTTTTGCATAGATTTCAATGAAAGGATGAGTCGAAAATCCGCATAGATAAGGGAAAAAGTGGGAGTTTCCCACTTTTTTGAAAAAAATCTGGATTTTTTTCAAAAAAGGTGTTGACAAAACAGTTTGGGCATGATATTATATATGAGCTGTCAGCGAGACAGCGACACACGAGAGCTCAAAAAGCTCATAAGTAAGCCA
>PPYE01258022.1_pt1 | contig 13655 bp, 14 predicted proteins | sample 1559881 | NCBI WGS metagenome assembly PPYE01 (sample SAMN08240022, study PRJNA423297) | Human gut metagenome, whole genome shotgun sequencing project.
GAAAACGCCTGCAAAAGAAAAGCAAACTCAGGGCTTCGCCCCGAGACCCCGCGAACGCCGCGCCGCAGTACATAGCTTGCTCTTCTCGGTAGGCAGCTCGGCACATTCGCCCGCAAACGCGCTGGAGCTTGAACGAGTGCGGGCTCGTGCGGCGTACAAAGTACGCCGTTCCCTCGCAGTTCTCAGATAGCCTGTTACACTGCGGCGAGGCTATTGGAGGCTTGTTCCTCGGGGTTTATAAAGTCGTTTGCTTTACTTTCTTCGGGCTTGCAACAATTTATAATTTCCAATGTCAACCACAGACCGCAGAGACGGGATATGTTTTCTGCCCGTGTAAGCCTGACGTAATTTTTGAAGATGCGGCATTGCGTTACTCAAACAAACAACACAAAATCCCCATATTTTTAATTTCGATAACTCCGCAGGTCTCCCTGCGTTATAATAAATCTATCTATAGACGAAAGAGGTGAACACCGTGGAACAGACCTCTACCGTTGCCGCCATCGCGACTCCCAACGCCGCGGGCGGAATAGGCATAGTCCGCATTTCCGGCGGCGATGCGATTGCCGTCGCGGATAAAGTCTTTTCGGCGGTTTCCGGGAAGCCGTTGAGCGAAGCGGAGGGATACTCCGCCCACTTCGGCACAGTCAGCCTCGACGGCAAGCCGATAGATGAGGCGATAGCCCTCGTTTTCCGCGCGCCCAAAAGCTATACCGGCGAGGACACGGTCGAATTGTCCTGCCACGGCGGAGTGTATATAGTCCGTCAGGTTCTTCGCGCGGTGCTGAACGCGGGCGCTCAGCCCGCAGGTCCGGGCGAGTTCACAAAGCGGGCTTTCTTAAACGGACGCATTGACCTCGCAAAGGCGGAGAGCGTCATGTCGCTCATCTCAGCGCAGGGCGAACAGGCGGCGAGCGCCGCGTTCAATACCCTCGAGGGCAGGCTCAGCGGCAGGATAGAATCAGTCGCCCACAGCATAATAAATGTCTGCGCGCATCTGAGCGCGTGGGTCGATTACCCGGACGAGGATATAGAAGAGCTCTCCACGGACGAGCTTGAAAAAACATTTTCGGCGGCGCAGAGCGAGCTCGAATCGCTTATCAGCGGATTTGAAAACGGTAAAGCGGTCACTCAGGGAGTGGATACTGTTATAGTCGGCAGACCCAATGTCGGCAAATCGACGTTGATGAATCTCCTGAGCGGATGCGAGCGCTCAATAGTCACCGATGTCCCCGGCACGACGCGCGATATAGTTGAGCAGACTGTTCGCATCGGCGAAAACCTGCTGCGCCTTGCGGATACCGCCGGGATACGTGACACGGATAATAAAATAGAGAGCATCGGCGTTGAACTGGCGAAAAAGCGCCTCTCCAGAGCGGAGCTGGTCATTGCCGTTTTCGACGGTGCGCAAAAACTGACCGATGAGGATATGGAAATAATTGATTTTTGTTCCGGCAGGCGCAGTCTAGCGGTCGTCAACAAGAGCGACCTCGGCTTTGTCTGCAACACGGATTATATAAAGAGCCGCTTCGGCGCATATGTCGAGCTTTCCGCAAAGACGGCTCAGGGCGGCGGCGAACTGGAAAAAGTGCTGTCCGATCTGCTCGGTACTTCGAATTTCGATCCGTCTGCCGCCGCGCTGACGAGCGAACGCCAGCGCAACTGCTGTGTGCGCGCGCTCGACAGCATAAAGGAGGCGCGCTCCGCGCTCGAGAGCGGAGTCACGCTCGACGCGATCAACGTCTGCGCCGACTGCGCCGTTGACGCGCTGCTCGAACTCACCGGCGAACGCGCCGGCGAAGCCGTAGTCAACGAAGTGTTTTCGCAGTTCTGTGTCGGAAAGTGATTATAACAAATTGCGACGAGTGTTGCGATTATAGAGCACAGTGACTCGATGCACGATGCCGTGTGGGCGCATGAAATTTTTGCGGCGTCTACATATGATACCGACTATATTTTAATAAAAGAAAATAACTTTGCCGATGCGATTTCTGCGCTCGGCGAAAGCGGATATACTGTTGAGGAAAACAAAGGGGTACTGACCGAATGAAATACGATGCGGGTAGAATAGATGTTGCCGTTATAGGCGCGGGTCACGCGGGAATCGAGGCGGGGCTCGCTTCGGCGCGTCTCGGATGCAAGACGGAGGTGTTCACCGTCAATCTCGACTGGGTCGGCAATATGCCGTGCAACCCGTCGATAGGCGGAACGTCAAAAGGGCATCTGGTGCGCGAGATAGACGCGCTCGGCGGCGAGATGGGTCTCGCGGCGGACGCGAACACTTTGCAGATGCGTATGCTCAATCTCGGCAAGGGCCCGGCAGTCCACAGCCCACGCGCGCAGATCGACAGGCGCGCCTACAGCGCATATATGAAAAGAACGCTTGAGGAGCAGGAGAATTTGACGCTCCGCCAGGCTGAAATAGTTGATATTCATTATGACTCAGGAGAGTGGGTGCTCACCACCCGGCTCGAAGCAGTTTACCGCGCGAAGTGCGTGGTGCTCGCGACGGGCACTTTCCTCGGCGGCAGAGTCTATATCGGCGATGTCTCATACGAGAGCGGACCGGACGGGATGTTCCCGGCGACCGAGCTCTCGAAGTCGCTCAAAGCCCTTGGACTCCCTCTGCGCCGATTCAAGACGGGCACGCCAGCGCGAGTCAACCGCAGGAGCGTTGAGACCGAAAAGCTTGAACCGCAGTTCGGCGATGAAGATATAGTGCCGTTTTCGTTCACGGGCAGGTACGAAGTGAAGAACACGCGCGAATGCTATGTGACCTACACGGGGGAGGAGACGAAGAAAGTTATTCTCTCGAACCTCCACCGCTCGCCGCTCTATTCCGGAAAGATAGACGGAGTCGGTCCGCGCTATTGCCCGAGCATAGAGGATAAAATAGTCCGCTTCTCCGAAAAGGAGCGGCATCAGATATTTATCGAACCATGCGGCGCGGAGACTCAGGAAATGTATCTCCAGGGACTTTCTTCTTCGCTGCCGGAGGATGTGCAGCTCGAATTCCTGCACACTATCCCCGGATTGGAGCACTGCGAGGTGATGCGTACCGCATATGCTATAGAATACGACTGCATCGATCCGCTCGCGCTCAAGCGCAGTCTTGAGTTCAACGACTTTGACGGGATCTTCGGCGCAGGCCAGTTCAACGGCTCAAGCGGATACGAAGAGGCCGCCGCGCAGGGACTGATAGCCGGCATCAACGCCGCGCGTAAGGTTCAGAAAAAGAGCGCGCTCGAACTCGACCGCGCCAGCTCGTATATCGGAACGCTCATAGACGACCTCGTCACAAAGGGCTGCTCCGATCCGTACAGAATGATGACCTCGCGCTCGGAATACAGACTCCTGCTCAGACAGGATAACGCCGACCGCCGCCTGACTCCCACGGGCTACGAACTGGGACTCATTTCGCAGGAGCGCTATGACGCATTCTGCCGCAAGCTCGAGTTGATTGAAGACGAGAAACGCCGCGCGGAAAATACTACTATCCACGCGTGCAAAGAGCTGAATGATATACTTGTTTCACGTGAAACATCGCCCATCGACGGCGGAATAAGACTCTCCGAGCTTCTGCGCCGTCCGCAGGCGGATTATAAACTGCTCGCCCCGTTTGACCCGACGCGCCCGAACTATCCGAAAGAAGTGTTCGAGCAGGTCGAGATAGATATCAAATACGAGGGATATATAAAACGCCAGCAGGCGCAGGTCGATGAGATGCGCCGACTCGAAGTGAAAAAAATACCGCAGGATATAGACTATGCCGCGCTCGGCGGACTGCGGCTCGAGGCGGTCGAGAAGCTTTCAAAGATACGCCCGGAGAATGTCGGCCAGGCGTCGAGAATATCCGGCGTCAGCCCTGCGGACATTTCGGTGCTGCTGATTCATCTGGAGAGGGAGAACAGGAAACATGATAAATAAAGACAGGCTCAAAAATATCTGCGCCGATATCGGCGTTGAGCTCGACGCGCAGGCTCTTGAAAGATTTGAGCTTTTTGCGTCGATGCTCGTCGAAAAAAACAGAGTGCTCAATCTCACCGCCATAACCGACCCCGAGGGGATAGCCGTCAAGCATTTTGCGGACAGCCTTACTGCGCTTCGCATGATAGATCTTCAGCCGGGGACGAAAATCATAGATGTCGGCACGGGCGGCGGATTCCCGGGAATTCCCCTGCTGATAGCCCGCCCGGAGATAAAGCTCACCATGCTCGACTCGACGGGCAAAAAGCTGGCGTTCGTCTCGCAGAGCGTTGAAGAACTCGGACTTTCCGCTAATATAGTCCATGCGCGTGCCGAAGAGGCGGGGCAGGGGGAGCTGCGCGAGAGCTTCGATTTTGCGGTTTCGCGCGCGGTCGCGGCGATGAACGTGCTGTGCGAATACTGCCTGCCGTTTGTTAAAGTCGGCGGAACTTTTTGCGCGATGAAAGGCGCAAAGGGAGCCGAAGAACTCGACTGCGCGGGAAAAGCTATTGCCACACTCGGTGGCGAGACTCAAAAGACCGAGACTCTCATACTGCCCGACGGCGGCGAGAGAGTTCTGATAAATGTAAAAAAGATATCGCACACTGCGACAAAATACCCGCGTCCTTCGGCACAGATTTCAAAAAAGCCGCTCGTATAACGGGGAAAAGCTCCCGAACGGCTCATTTCTGCCCGACCGAAAACAGTGGACAACCGCCTTTTCCGGTGATATGCTTTTATCACAGAGGAACGGCGGTTCTTCTATTATCGGAAAGGACAAGTGCTATGGAAGTTTCAAAAGCCGGAGCTGTTCTGCTCATTCCTGTTGATAAGATCAGGACAAACCCGAATCAGCCGAGAAAATATTTCGACCCCGACGAGCTTTCGTCCCTCGGCGAGAGTATCCGCCGCAATGGAATACTTCAACCGCTTTCGGTGCGCGCGGAGGACGGGGACGGAAAATATGAGCTGATAGCAGGGGAGCGGCGGCTCAGAGCCGCAACAGAATCGGGCTTCGACCGAGTTCCGTGCATTGTTATAAATGCGGATTCCACGCAGGCGGCTGTCTATTCCGTGATAGAGAATCTCCAACGGCGCGACCTCAACTTTTTTGAAGAGGCGCTTGCGATAGAGTCGCTCGGCGAAAGGTACGGACTCGACAGAGCTCAGCTCTCGGAAAGGCTCGGCAAAGCTCCGTCTACATTATCAAATAAGCTTCGGCTTCTGCGCCTGCCCGAGGATATCCGTGAGAAGATGATTTCCGCAGACTTAACCGAACGACACGCCCGCGCTTTGCTCAGAATAGAAAATCCGGACAAGCTGCACGCCGCGACCGATACAGTCATAAAGCGTTCGCTGAATGTTGCGCAGACCGAAAAGCTCGTCAATGCGATTCTCGATGACGAGACCGCGCACAAGCCGCGCGTTATAAAGCTCTTCAAAGATGTCCGCATCTTTGTCAACACAATAAACCACGCCGTTGATACCATGCGCGAAGCGGGCATCAGGGCAGAGTCCCTGCGCACCGAGACGCAGGACAGCATCGAGTTCACGGTGCGCATACCGAAAGAGTTCGCCTGCCGCAACGCAGGCTGACCCATAAATTTGACAATCCCCCATTACCATATCTTTCTCTTTCACACCCCACATCACGGCAGGGCGGCAGACTTCCAAAAAGGAGCCTGCCGCTTTGTCGTTTCAATGTTTCACGTGAAACATCGGTGTCCGATATTCTGATTGACCTTTTCAAAGCGTTATGGTATAATTTTTGCAGTATTTTTGGCCGAAAAAGGCAAAGGAGACTTCGGATTGGGAAAGGTAATTGCAATAGTCAATCAGAAAGGCGGCGTCGGCAAGACAACCTCGGCGGTCAACCTCGCGGCGGCCGTCGGCGACAAGGGGTATAAAGTCCTCCTCGCGGACATCGACCCGCAGGGCAACGCGACGAGCGGACTCGGCATCAACAAGCGCGCGCTCGAGCAGTCGGCATATGACGTGATGATAAACTCCGTCCCCGCAAAGGATGTTATCCTCGAGAGCGAGTATGAGAACGTCTGGGTTCTGCCGTCGAACATGGCGCTCGCCGGCGCGGAGCTTGAACTCGTGGATATGGATCGCCGCGAGAGCAGACTCAAGACTGCGCTCGCACCCGTCAAGGCGGATTTTGATTTTATCTTCTTTGACTGCCCGCCCTCGCTCGGACTCATAACCCTCAACGCCCTGTGCGCTTCGGACACAGTCATGGTGCCGATCCAGTGCGAGTACTATGCGCTCGAAGGTCTGTCGCAGCTGATGTCTACCGTCAGGCAGGTCAAGCGCCTCTATAACCCGATGATAGAGATTGAGGGCGTTCTGCTCACGATGTACGACGGCAGACTCAATCTCACCCAGCAGGTCGTTGACGAGGTCAAACGCTTCTTCCCCAGAAAGGTCTATTCTTCGGTCATTCCGCGAAATGTCAGACTCTCCGAGGCTCCGAGCTTCGGTCAGCCGGTCATGTACTATGACAGAAGCTCAAAGGGAACGAGCGCATATAACGACTTTGCGGACGAGTTCCTGAGAATGAACGGAAAGAAAAGCAACTGAGCCGAAAGGGGAAATATAAATGGCAGCAAAAAAAGGCGGACTCGGCCGCGGGCTTGACGCTCTGTTTGCCGACAACTCCATTGAAGAGATAGCCTCGACCAGCGCGGTCAAGCTCAAGATAATGGATATCGAGCCCAACCGCGACCAGCCGAGAAAAATATTTGACGAGGATGCGCTCGCCGAGCTTGCGGACAGCATAGCGAAACACGGCGTCATTCAGCCGCTTCTCGTGCGCCCGATGCCAGACGGCAGCTATCAGCTCGTCGCCGGCGAACGCCGCTGGCGCGCATCGCGCATGGCGGGTCTGACCGAAGTCCCCGTTGTTATAAAAGAGCTCAGCGACGACGAGGCGATGGCTCTCGCTCTTATAGAAAACCTCCAGCGCGAGGACCTCAACGCGATTGAAGAGGCGCAGGGCATAAAGGCGCTCATGGACACCCTCTCGCTGACTCAGGACGAGGCGGCGGAGCGCGTCGGCAAATCCCGTCCCGCAGTGGCTAATGCGCTGAGACTTCTCAAGCTCCCGGACAGCGTTATTGCGCTCGTTTCGGACGGCAAGCTCTCGCCCGGTCACGCACGCGCCCTGCTCGGTTTCAAAGATGAGCAGGATATCATCGAGACGGCGGATTTGATTATAGAAAAAGGGCTGACCGTCCGCGATGTTGAAAAATTAGTCAAAAAGAGAAATAAAGAGCCCAAGGCGGAGAAGCCAGCCGCTCGCCGCGCGAGCTACTATGACGAAGTTGAACTCGCTCTGACCGACTTCCTCGGAAGAAAAGTCAAGGTCGGCACGAAGCCCGGCAAGGAGAGCGGAGTGCTCGAGATAGATTTCTTCGACAAAGACGATCTGACCCGTCTGGCAGATGCGCTCAAGAGCCTCGGCGACTAAATGCGAATTCCCTCCGCTCATGCGGGGGGATATCTTTTGCCCGCGGGCATATTTTGTGTTGAGGTGATTGCATGACAGAGGTTCTGATAACGGCGCCGTGCAGCGATGAGATAAAGCTGCGGCTCGAAGAATTCAAAAACAGCTGTGTATTTTCTTTTGGAGACAGAAAAAACGATATTGGCAGCGCCGAAGTGGTTATCGGCGAGCCGCGTACGGAGAGAATAAGAGAGGCGAAGAACCTGAAATTCGTCCAGATGACCTGGGCGAGTGCGGATATATACACGCGCGGCGGCTTCCCGCAGGGGATAAAAATAGCGAATGCGTCCGGCGCGTTCGGTCCGGTCATTGCCGAATATGTTATCGGCGCGATTCTCTGCGTCTACAGGCGTTTCCCTGAGTATGTCGAAAATCAGAAGGTGTGCATCTGGCGCGATGCCGGAGCCGAGCGGACGATTGAAGGCAAAACGGCTCTTATTTTAGGCACAGGCGACATCGGCTCGAATATCGCAAAGCGGCTCTCGGCGTTCGGGACAAAAAATATCGGCATTCGCAGAACAGGCGCGCCCGCGCAATATTTTGATGAGATACACACGCTGTCGGATATAGATTCTCTTCTGCCGCATGCGGATCTGGTCATCGGCTGTCTGCCGAACACAAAAGAGACGGGGCATATATTAAATTACGACCGCCTCTGCCTGATGAAGAGTGACGCGCTGTTTATAAATGTCGGGCGCGGGAGTCTTATTGACACGGACGCGCTCATCCGCGCGCTCGAAGAGCGGCGCATTGCGGGCGCGATTCTCGATGTGCTCGAAAATGAGCCGCTCGCGGCGGATTCCCCGCTGTGGAAAATGCCGAATGTTTTGATAACTCCGCATATCTCCGGGCGCGGCTTCGGTCACGACCCGGAGACAGAAAAGAAAGTATGGGACATCTGTCTCGAAAATCTCCGCCGCTATATAGCAGGGGAGGATATTATCAACGAGGTTGATATGAACTTCGGATATTAAAAAATCAAACTCTCCGACGGACGGAGAGTAAAGACAACCAACCTGCCTGATATAAGCTTTGGGCAGGTTGGTTTTGTTGATGGGTAAATTGAGTATCGTTATAGAATATATTCAGGCGCCCCTGAAAGGGGAGCTGTCGCAGAGCGACTGAGGGGTTTGTTTCGCTTCGTTCAAAGTAATAAGTAAAAGTGAACAGTGAAAAAGTTCGCAATATGAGCGAATATCATCCGCCCGCGAAATCTGCACAAATTTATTGACGCGCAACATGTAGGGTGCGGTGACCTCGACGCACCGAAGCCGCGTGAGCGGCATGAAATCCTCGAACTGTTCATTACCGACCGTTTGCAGGGACAGCCGGCTGCCCGTTATCGGCGTAGCCGATAGAAAGATTTAAACAGGCAGATAAGCCTTGTTTTTTAAACTCTTGCAAAGTAAAAGCAAGTGACCAATCCGATTTTTTTAATTAAGCTTCCAATAGCCGCGCCGCAGTGTTTGAAGACTTTTTTAGAGGTGCGAGGGAACGGCTTGCGAAGCAAGACGCACGAGCGCGCACTCGTTCAAGCTCCGGCGCGTTTGCGCGCGAATGTGCCGAGCAACTGATTGAGAGCCGCGAGCTCGGTACTGCGGCGCGGCGTTCGCGGGGTCTCGGGGCGAAGCCCTGAGTTTGCTTTTCTTTTGCAGGCGTTTTCTTTTTCAATAACATCCTGCATCGTGACCTGCTCTTTTTCGTACTGGCTCTGATACTTCTTCTGATAGTAGTTCTCCGCCTTGCAGTCGAAAGTGCCGTCGGGCGAGACAGTGATTATCGTGCAGCCGCGCTGAGAACCGCGCTTGTTGATTCCCGAATAGGCGAGGTAGTCGATGCTGTATCCGTAAGTCATGCGGATGCCTTTATAATAAATCGAGAAGTTGTTGTCGTGGTCGTGACCGAAGAAGAGTCCCTTCGTCGAGCCGAGCTCCTGTATCGTCTCGAACAGATCGTCTTCGCCCATGCCGCAATAGATTATCTTTTTGCCCTCACCGGCTTTGCCGTAGACATACTTGACATTTTCCGTGTCCTTGAAGCCGTTTGCCATGTATTCGTACCATGCGTCGCGCTGTTCGGTCAGCGGAATATGGAAGAACGCGAGGGACTTGACATCCGAATTCTCGGGCAGACCCAGCTCCTTGAGGCGCTCGTTGTTCTGCTTGTTCATGAGATTTACGTTGTCTCTGTACCACTGAACCTGGTTCTCATGGATGTTGTCGTATTTCCACATCATGCCAAGGAAGTCGCCGTCGGTGTACGAGTGGCTGTCGAATATGTAGAGCGACTGGGTGAGGATGCCCTTGGAGTTCTTGACGTTTATGACCTGGTTGCCGTAGCCGTCAACATCGTCGGGACCCTTCTGGAACAGGCAGTATTTGAAGCCGGAGTTGCCGTAGAAGTCGGAAATCTGCTCGCGGGAGTAGTAGCTGTAAGCCTCGGTGTCATGGTTGCCGAAGGCGACCGTCCAGTAGACTCCGAGATGCTCCATGAGAGCGGCTATTTCTTTGGCGGGCAGCTTGTTGTTGAATGTCGCCGCCTTGAAGAAAACGGGGAACGCCATGTCGCCCGTGATAATAACAAGGTCGGGCTTCTCTGCCTGAATCATAGTGGCGACTGCGTTTATCGCCTGCGAGTCCTTCTTGAGCGAGAGCCAGCCGCCGCCGAGATGTATGTCGGTCAGCTGCATGATCTTGAGATCGCGGTCGGTCGTGAACGTCCAGTAGCCGTTCTCGTCCTTCTCGGGCACAAGCTGATTCTCAATGACCACCGGGTCATAGCTCTCGGCGCGCTTGATGTTCGCCTTGTCGCCGATAATCGTTATCATAACGACGGTAATAACAAACAGCGCGAAAACGCCGAGGATAGAGCCTGTGATAATCAGCGCTCTCTTTTTCTTCTTCGGGTCTTTCTTCTTTTTCTCTTTCATTTTTGCTCCTTTCATGACTCTTCAGATTTTCAATATGTGCAGCGTCACGCCTTTTTCTTTGCAGGCGCTGACAAGTTTTTGCGTTATTTCATTTTCGTCCGTATTTTCCGGGAATTTGGGCTTTGCAAACGCTTCAATTTCCGTCCCCGTGCGGCGGTAGGTGATATAATCGACCGCAACGCCGAGGGAATCAAATATTTCAGATATTTCTTCGCGTTTGCCGCTGCCGACGAAGTCGAGCATCACCGCGCCCGATTTTTTCGCGAGCTTCACCGCCGAGGTTATCAGCACCGCGCTGATAACAAGCCCGAACACCGCGTCGACCGCGAACTCGACATACTGCGAGACGGTGAGACTCATGACCGTGGCGAGGGTTATGAAGCAGTCGAGAATGCTGTCCGCCGCCATGACTTTTATTATCGGCGAGCCGGTAATTCGGTAGACCCCGCGATAGGCGAAGAACATGATGAACTTCACTGCGACCGTGACTATCAGCATCACGAGATAGCGCGTCAGATAAGATATAGGCGTCGGATAGAACAGCCGCTCGAGCGAATTATATGCGAAATACAGTCCCGTGAGAAGTATTATCACCGACATGACGAACGAAAAGAACTGCTCTGCTTTTTTGATTATCGCGCGCGTGCCCTCGCTCGATGAGCTAAGCAGTGCGGCGAAGCAGATGAACGCCGCAAGCCCCGAGAGGCTGTCGAACATATTGTTCACGGCGTCCGAATATATGCTGATGCTGTTCGCGCACAGGCCGACATAGAGTTTGACCGAAAACAGCGCGACATTCAGCGCAAACGCTGCCGCGCAGGTTATAACTGTTATCTTGTCGTTTTTTTTCATAGCTTTACCCGAAAGCGCGTTTTACAGCGCGAGCTTTACTACCGCTTTCTTCACTTTTCCGCCGCTGCGGATGCAGGGCTTGTGCGCGTCGCTGGGGAACAAAATAAGAAATTCGCCCGCCGAGAGCGTCACTCTCATGTGCTCGTCCCCGCTGTAAAATGCTATGTCGCCGCCCTTTGAATATTCCTCGCTCTCTTCCTTGAGCGAGCCGAGCGGCGCCCAGTCGATGCGCTCTTCGCCCTCGAGAACTGCCTGAAGATCGGCGTACTTTCTATGCGCCTCAAAGCGCATATCGCCGTTAAACTCCTTTGGCTCATAGCTCGACACGTTTGCGAATATTTTTTCGCCGTCTATCTCGTAGTGTCCGTCGGCAATATTCTCTCCGGCGAGGAACTCCGCCGCCTTGTCGAGCCCCGGCAGGCAGGAAAAATAGAGCGGAAGATTCTCGAATTTGTCAATAATCATAGCGATGCCTCTTTTTGTATGTTGTTTTACAGCACGATACTAATTCTATTGTAAAATCTGTGTAAAATATACCGCACACCCATTTTACACGAGTGCGCGGCATCAGTCAACAGAAAATGGCTATTTGGAAAGATTTTCGAGCCTTTTTGCGACAAGCTCGAGCTCGTCTTTGCTGTTTATTTCGAGATCGCTCTCGATTATCTTGTTGCGCACTTCAACCGGCAGCGCGTCGAAGCATTCGCGTATCTCGCGGTTTTCAAGAAAGAATTTTCCCATTTTATAAAAGCCTCCTTCGATTCTATTTTTGCTCCGCCGCGCGCCGATATTCATTGAAACCGCGCCCGGCGTGTGGTATAATTCATCTGTCAGAAAACAGGAGGGTATTTTATGCAGAGAATAACCAGCTTTTCGGTCGATCATGACTATATAGTCCCGGGGATGTACATCTCGCGCATCGACGGCGATATCACGACATACGATCTGCGCACCCGCAAGCCGAACTGCGGCGACTATATGGATAACATCACGATGCACTCCATGGAGCATATGCTCGCGACGTTCCTGCGCAATTCGGACGCGGCGGAGGATGTCATATACTTCGGCCCCATGGGCTGCCGCACGGGCTTTTATCTGCTCATGCGCTCGCAGAACCATGAGCGCGCGCTCGAAAAAGTCAAAGAAGCGCTGAGAAAGACTATTGACGCACCGGAGATGTTCGGTGCATCGCGCAAGGAGTGCGGCAACTATAAAGAACTCAGCATCGAGTCGGCGCACAAAGAGGCGGCGCGGTATCTCAAAGAGCTCGAGAGCCGCGAGCAGGATTTCAAATATCCCACGGAGTAAAAAGGAGACAGCCATGACCGGAATAATCGGAGCGATGAAAATCGAAATAGAGGCGCTCAACGCGCAGATGGAGAACAGGCAGACAAAGACAGTCAGCGGCATCGAGTTCACGAGCGGCACGCTCTGCGGGCGCGAAGTGGTGACCGCCGTTTGCGGAATAGGCAAAGTGTTCGCGGCGATGTGCGCCCAGACGATGATCCTGCTCTATTCACCGGATAGGATAATAAACACGGGCGTTGCCGGAAGCCTGAGCACGAAGCTCAATATCGGCGATATCGCGGTCAGCGACTTCGTTGTCGAGCACGATATGGATACGAGTCCGCTCGGCGACCCGGTCGGCATGATATCGGGCATAAATATAGTTGATATCCCCGCCGACGGCGAGCTTGCAGATAAAATCTGCGCCGCAGCCGAGGGAGTCGGAGGCATCAGATGCGTCAAGGGCAAAATTGCCTCGGGCGACTGCTTTGTCAACAGCGCGGAGAAGAAGAAATATATCTCCGGGACTTTCGGCGCGATAGCCTGCGAAATGGAGGGCGCGGCGATAGGTCATGTGTGCTATGTGAACAAAGTTCCGTTCTGCGTTATCCGTGCGATATCCGACGCGGCGGACGGCTCATCGCACATGGATTATTCAAAATTCACCGCCCTTGCCGCGAAGAATTCGGCGGCGGTCATGACGGAACTGCTCAGGAGCGGAAAATAAACGATTTTTTCGATTTTTTTTGATTTAGGGCTTGACTCAACGCTCGATTTGTGATATATTATTCGAGCGTTGAGATGCTGGTGTAGCTCAGCTGGTAGAGCAGCTGATTTGTAATCAGCAGGTCGGGGGTTCGAATCCGTCCACCAGCTCCAGTTTTTTTCCAACCTCAACGAAAACCGAATATGGGAGAGTTCCAGAGCGGTCAAATGGGGCAGACTGTAAATCTGTTGTTTCGGCTTCGGTGGTTCGAATCCACCCTCTCCCACCAAGATCGGCAAGCTTTAATAAAAGCTTGCCGATTTTACTTGTCACGCAACAGTTGAAAACCCCCGGTTCTACCGGGGGAAAAAGAAAGCTTAAGTAAAAAAAGAAGCACCACGCAA
>PPYE01158085.1_pt1 | contig 13652 bp, 10 predicted proteins | sample 1559881 | NCBI WGS metagenome assembly PPYE01 (sample SAMN08240022, study PRJNA423297) | Human gut metagenome, whole genome shotgun sequencing project.
CCGTCAGGGAAAGCGGCACGACCACCGGCAGGAAAATACAGGTTCTGAAAAACCCCGATCCTCTCACCCCTTTATCCAGCATCATCGCCAGAATCAGGGAGATGATCATCACGCCCGGCAAAAACGCGACGGTAAACACAAAGGTATTCCGGAGCGCATCCATAAAATAAGAATCGGAAAACATTTTGACGTAGTTGCCAAAGCCGATAAAGGCCGGCTGTGCGTCAAAGCTGAAATTATACTGCGTAAAACTGAGATACAGGGACCGAAACAACGGATACCCCATGTACAATGCCACAAAAAGAAAACCCGGAAGCATAAATGCATAGCCTGGAACTTGTTTTTTGAGGCTGAGTGAAAGCTTATTTTTCATTTTTATTCCTCCGCCGATTTCATCAGAAGCCTAAGCATGATCAGCCATTCCCGCGTTCCGGGAGTTCATACAGGGTGCGCTTCCCCGTATGAACCTCCTGAACGGAATCTGTTTGCCGCTTAATGATTGAGGCCGGTTGTCAAATCCAAAGAACCAATCAGCTTCTTGAGGTTGCCCTGCGTCTCCTCTACGCCCTGGTCGCCCTTGATGCATTTCTGCAGCTCGACCTGAACGCCGGTATCCAGCTTGGAGAAATCCTTATACAGAGGAGTGGTGACCGCGGATTTGGTCGCTTCCACAACGGTCGGCCAGTCTGCGTTTTCAAGGCCCTGGTAGTGAGCAAGCAGCGGGGACATTTTGCCGTATGTGTTCAGCGCCTTCACGTGGAACTCTGTCTTGAGCAGTTCCTCTTTCATAAAGAGCTTCGCAAGCTCAATCTTCGGGGAAGCCTTCGGAATCACCGCGCCGTGGATGTAAACCAGAGAGCCGTGCGTGTCGGTGCCGGGGATCGGGATGACGGTGGTGTTGCCCTTTCCGACGTTCTCCTGGCATTCGATCCAGCGGGAAGCCGCGGTCATCAGCATGGCGACCTTGCCGGCTTTGAAGTTGGTGCGGCCCGCGTCCATATCCGCAAAGGTATCGGTCGGGGTGTAGCCGTCTTTTACCAGCTTGTTCCAGCTGGTGAGCAGGCTCTTGGATTCGGGGCTGGTAAAGTCGATGGTTTTTCCGTCGGACTCAAAGAAGTTGCCCTTGATCCCCTGTAAAGCAGAAAGATAGGAGTAGGTCATAAAGTTGGTGCCCCAGTCGATAGACAGGCCCGTCTGCACGGTTTTGCCGTTCTCTGTAACCGTTGCCTTCTTCGCGTACTCGTAAAGCTCATCCCAGGTTTTTGGGGGCGCTACCTTCCCGTTGGCGTCTGTTAGGCCGGCCTTCTTCATCAGCTCCTTGTTCGCAACGATGAACATGACTTCGCCGGTGATCGGGATCATGTACTGCTTGCCCTCCACATTGCCCAGCTCAAGAAACGCGGGGAAAAATTTATCCTTCGCAATGTCGCCGGTAAAGAAATCGTCGCCGAAATCGATGATGTAATCCTTTGCGGCATACTGAACCGCATGCTCACGGCTGCCGCCAATTGCAATATCGCAGTTCGTTTTGCCCTGAGACCATTGCAGCATGTTGGTGGTCACGTCGGCGTTATCCACCTTGTTGTAAACAACGGTCACGCCGGGGTGCTTTTTCTCAAAGTCGGCCTTAATCCCCTCAAAATCGTATTTGCCCATCATCCATGCCTGTGTTGTAACGCGCAGCTCGCCCGTCATCTCTCCCCCGGCCGCCCCCGAAGCCGCGGAACCGCCCGGTGCGGCGGAGCCGGGTGCGGAGGAACCCCCGCATGCCGTTGTGGAAAGCAGCATCCCCGAGGCCAGTGCCAAAGCCAGACCCTTTTTGAACCCTTTTTTCATAACAAATCTCCTTCCTGAAAAACATATGATAACCTGCGGGCTTTCCAAAACAGAGCGGCGGCGCTTAAAAAAGCGATTGAACCGTTTTCCCGCCACAGGCGGAGGAACAGACCGCCACATTTGCATCCGGCCATTTTCAAAGCGAATGGACTGCAACTCCCGCAGGTTATTGCCGCGTAACGGTTGGTTTTCGCACAGGCAAGTCAGCTAAAATATCAATGCTGTATTGAATATTTGTATACAACTTACCCTGTAATTTTATTATATAGGATTCAAGCTGAATGAAAATAAAATATCTTTCGTGATTTTGTTTGATATCTTTAAAAGTTTTATGAAAACGAACGCATTAAACGGCATTTGATCCAAAATTCGTTCTTCCTGCCTCTGTGATTTGAACGAGTCGTCTTTGCAAAAACGGCGGGCGAACCGCTCTGTTCCCGCCCCTGACCAAACGGAGGAATCGACAAAAAAAGCTGTGCGAAACACCGATTCGCACAGCTTTTAAAGGATTTTATTTGCCGGAACACAGGCGGCAAACCCGGGAGAAGCAGCCTAAACACACCGAATTCACGTGCGCTGAATATTGAACACCGAGATATCCTCACGCCACACCAGCGTGTGATTTTTGCCGCTGCGTTTAGCGGCGTACAGCGCTTCATCGGCGGCGGAGAAAAACTGGCGCCGGGCTCCAAACCGCTTCGCGTCGTAACGTGCAATGCCGATACTGACGGTAGCCGAGGGCTGATGTCCGATCCTTCGGGCGGCCTCCTCAAAGCTCCGGCGGATCGATTCGGCCAAAGCGAAGTCCTCATCGGGAACACGGTTGGTAACGATGGTGAACTCCTCTCCCCCGTAGCGGCAGGCGATTTCATCTTCCCGGAGATTCGCTTTGATACAGCTTACCAGAGTCATAATAATCTTGTCCCCGGCGTCGTGGCCATTCTGGTCGTTTACCTGCTTAAAATCGTCAATATCCATAACAATCAGCGAAAACGGCCGAAAGCTCTGATGATACTCCTGAATCCGCGCGCTCAGTTTCTCATAAAAAGCCGCATGATTATACAGACCGGTGAACGAATCCATCTTGGTGAGCTCATGGGCGCAGATAATGCTGTACACCAGGCTGTTCTGCCGGCGCAGGCTCATTTTGGCGGACATATAGCCCGCCAAAATGAGCGCCGCTGCGGTGAGCACATTCACAAAATCGGGCTTGCGTATCCATTGGGTATGGCCATACGCGAGATACAATCCCCCAATATACAACAGATAGAGAAAGAAATTCAGGCAAAAGACGCCCCGCAGCAGCTTGTCATCAATGTAAATCAAAGCCAGCAGCACGGGAAAAATAAAAATGACATAGACAACCGGTACGGCATTGTGCGCCAGCGCCAGCATAAAGCAAAGAAGAGACAAGCAAAAAAGATACAGATAGGCCTGCGTGCTGTATTGGCCTCTGGCCAGCAGCCTGCGGGAAACCGCATGGGTAACCGCAAGAATGGACACACTGATCAGCGTTGGAGCAGCAATATAAATCAGAAGGTATTCTTCCGTATTTTCCGCGCCGCCGTTTAATTTTTTAAACGCAAAAATCGCCAGCTCGACCATCATCACCATCGCCACAAACGTCCATGTGAGGCGCAGCAGATGATTGCCCCACACCTGGTATTCCAGCTCTTTTTCAAACCGCAGCTTTACTATATTGGGAGGAGATTTCCGAAATTTCACCAATACGCACCCTTTTAACCGATTCAAAATGAAATTTTCCAACGGCACACGGAACAAGCAAAAAAATAAAAAAGCCTGTATTTTTCAACATGCTTCGTTTCAAACAATCTGCCGATAAGAAAATTCATTCTTATTTTAAGGATAACACCCTTGAAGGAATAAAGCAATCATTTTCCCGAAGGGAATGCACGGATACAGTATTTGCTAAAAGCCGTAAACGCCACGCGTCTTTCAAAGACCGACTCTCCGGGGCATTCTAATTTGCTCTCCGGCCGCAATCATCAGCAGAGCCCGGATATACGCTTCGTTTGCAATGCTGCACGCACACGAATACCCCGGATGCCACGACGGGCTATAAAAAAGCCGTTATAGCGGAGGCCGGATAGTTTAGTACCAAACAGTGTTAAAGCAGCATAACGGCGGTTTTAAAACAAAAAGCAAAGCCTCTGTTCTCTCCTTACTATGTGTGCCTGGTATGCGCCCGGCGGCTTTGAGCGCGAAGGTCTGCATGTACTCGAAATCGCTTTTCCATATTTATGAGGGGATCGTCACCTTCCCGTGACGGATTGTATAGCTGATTTTTTAAGGCGATAAATTTCAAAGGCTAACCCGCGCATTGGGTTGCGTAAATGCCACCAGTATATCTTGCAGACCGGCATCTGAAAACGCACTCAAAACAGCTCTCTCAACCGCATTGCTTTCACAGACAGCGGATGTGACAGTAAGCGCACCGCTGCCCGGCACGGAGCCCCAAGGCTTTAAATGGGCCCTCCCAAACGCAAAAGCAGCCAGCCCATCCAAAAATGAGGCTGACTGTTTTCCCTGATTCTCTCTACAAAGGCTTCTCACAATTCTGATTCGGCGATCGGCTGTGCGGTCGCAGCCCGTTTATGGATCTGCCGCCGCGCATAGAGAAAGATGACCATCTGGCCGGCTCCCGCCAACACCCAGGTAACGGGATAGGCGGCGAAAAGCACAAGCTCCACAGGGTACCAGGCAAAGACCGTAACCAGCCATATCATCCGCAGCAGGCAGGCGCCCACCAGCGTACAAAGCATCGGCGATATGGAATAGCCCATTCCATAGGATAAACCGGGGTATACATCCATGATGCCGCAGGCGACAAAAGAAATCATGATGATATACAGGCGCAGCATCCCCAGCTTGACCACCTCCGGGTCAGATGTGAAAATGCCGAGCAGGGGCCTGCCGAACAGCATGGTCGCCCCTCCAAGAAGGATCCAGGTAACAAAAACCAATACTGTGGATACCTTCGCAATGGTATCGATCCGTCCATATTTTTTTGCGCCCATGCTTTGTGCCGTAAAGGTTACGACCGCGTTGTAATAGGCAAGCATGACGGTGCCGATATAGTTTTCAATATTCATTGAGGCGGCGTTAGCCGCGATCATGGCGGAGCCGAAGGAATTGACGGCCGATTGGATCAGCGCATTGGAAATGGAAAACAGCAGCCCCTGCAGCCCCGCCGGCAGGCCGATCCGAATCAGCTCCTTCAGCTTGTCTTTGTCGGCCCTCAATTTTCGGGGAACAAAGCGAATCGCCCCATCATAGCGGGACAGAGAAAACAGGATCAGCAGCGCCGAGAGATATTGTGAGATCACCGTGGACCACGCTACGCCGTCGACGCTCATGCGCAGAACGATCACGAGGAAAAGATTGAGGCCCACGTGCAGAATGCCGGAAACACCCAAAAAATACATTGGGCGGCGGCTGTCGCCCACGGAACGCATAATCGCCGCGCCGAAAGTAAATACCATGTTGGCGGGCATGCTGACGAAGTAGATCTTCATATACAGCACCGCAAGGCCCAATATGTTCTCGGGCGTGCCCATCATTACCAGCAAAGGCTCGCAGAACGCAATGCCTACGGCCATTACAATGAGCCCGCCGGCTATGCTCAGAACAATGGAAGTATGAACAGACCGGCTCATGGCTTCCGCGTCACCCGCAGCATAATCCCGTGCCACAACGACGCTTGTCCCTACAGATAATCCCGTAAATAGTGTGATGATCAAATTGATCAGAGCGCCCGTCGCGCCTACTGCCGCTAGCGCATTGCCCCCTGAAAAGCGGCCTACGACAACCATGTCCGCGGTATTGAACAGCAGCTGCAGAATATTCATGACCATGATGGGCAGAGAGAAGACCAGCAGTTTTCCAAACAGCGGCCCGTCGCCGTCATCCGTATTGTGGCGGTACTTTAAAATAAAATGAAAATACACTTTCTTTATATTTTCTACAATCAGTAGCATGACATTGCGGTTCCCTTCAGCATGATTTCACGCATTAAAAATCCGAATCTTTCTCAATCAGAAAGAGATTCGGATGATTTCTATTGGTTGTGCCTGACAAAGGATCAACCTAAGCGAATTTTGCTAGAACAGAATTTACCCCTCTTGTAAAGCGAAAACATTCTGCGCCTGCCCTATGTACGAAATTTTCCTGAACCGGGAATAACGCAGATGCATCCCAGCGGCAGATCAAGTCACGGGATACTGGTTACAGTATAAATTGATTTTATGAATTGTCAATACCGATTGATCAAATACCGGGTAAAAGTGTGGTATTATATACTTGGGAATGACAGAATAGCGTTCAGCTGATGGCTGGGCGCTTTTTTATGTAATGCGGCGCCCGATACGGACGCCACGACCTATCACCAGCATCTACGACAGCAGCAGCCACGGCAACGGCAGCAGCCACGCCGATTACCGCACCCTGCAATAGCTATAAGCGGGATCAACCAGCACATGTTTGTTCCCCCTTTCGTTTCAGTGATGCTTCATTCTATGATTTTAAGTGAATGCTTGTCAATATTCAGTATCGGAATACGGTTGAAGAATGTCACAAATAGGATTAAACGACACCATTCCAGACCGTCCTTTTTCTTTGGAGGTGAAACGGCAGAAACTTCGGAATGACTTTAATAGAAAACGCCGATTTACAATAGTGACGACCGCCGCCAATAAGCGTTTTGAAATTCGATATTGCTCCATCTATGCGCTTGCAGGATCCCGCCATTGTCAACCTGATGTTTTCCCACCCTGTTTACACGCATTTTCTCTGTTATAAATTCAGCTTCATCTCAAATTGATTCACTGTATGATAGAAACCGGCGGCCGAAATAAAAGAAAGCATTTGCTTTGAACGGGTGTCAATATTCAAAATTTTTATTTGACCGGCATCCGTATGCTCAATTAAATCTGCCAGTATGCTGCTGCCAATGCCTTTGCTTCTCCATTTCTTATCCACAGCAATCTGAGGAATTTCCCCGGTCGACTTATCGATTATTCCATAACCGATAATCTGATTGTTGTTTCGCACAACCGATATCAAAAAGCTTTCTGATAATGCTTCAATGGATGGAATGGAATTCTGCCACGAAGGCGGAAAATCCCAAAAGCTCTTAAACAGTTCCCAATCCGGATTTACAATGTGTTCTGTCTGATGAATCGAATAGAATCTGTCTTTTCCTCGTTCCATCTGACAGCACAGAAATTCTCTCTCAACCGTAAATCCGTTTTTTCTATAAATATTTGCCGCAGAGGTATTCGATGTCAACACTTCCAGAATATACTGTTCCGCTCCTAAATCACTAAACTGTTGCTTTGCTGTTTGAAGCATCTGTTTGGTGATACCCTGTTTTCGAAACTGGGGTATTACCCCGGTTCCCACATCATATGCCGTTGCTTTTCCATTCCACTTTCTGCAGCCATTTAAAATGAACCCGACCAGACAGTCCTCATCAAAGGCTCCCACGGATAGATTAGGATCGAAGCCCTTCCGTTTGAGTATCTTTTCAAATTGGGCAAAGGACATATCCATGCGAACCGGATAATCGGAAAAAGCTTTTAAAAAAGCTTCGTATATCGCTTCTTTCTCTGCATGAATTAATGACTCATAATGTAGCATTAAAAGTCCTCCAGTCGATTATCATAGTAATTTTTCTATACATCATTAAAGAGTATAGCCATGACTATAGTTCAAAATCACGAATTACATCTGTCTATCAAGTACAGAACAACGAAGTATCTGCCATCATTACGTATTTTCATATAGCAAAGCTAACATCCCGTATTTTATTGCTTTTCCGTATACAAGTTTGTAATCTTTCTGCACATTGATGCAAAGCAATGAGCTTCTTCCTCTGATAATGCTTCTTGAATGAATGTCACCATTTCATCTCCAAAGTCCTCAACACGGTCTAGAAAGTCCTTGCCCTCTTTGGTGAGTACAATATTGTAAGAGCGACGGTCGCGTTCCTGCCTTTCCTGCACAATATACCCTTTATCCAATAGGCGCTTTGTGAGTTTGGATATACCCGATTGAGAAATGCCCTTCATTTCAGCTAACTCTTTCGTGGTTTTTGGTCCTTGCTTAAAAAGGGTATCCAGTATATAGTACTGGGCCGTTGATACCCCCTCGACATTGAACCTGTTAGAATTTGATACAATCATACATTGCAACGGCACATAGCTTTCTCTTAAATCTTTTATGGACATCAGGCGTCCCTCCTATCCTTCGTTGAGATACTCTTTTAAATGCTTACCCGTCAAAGAATCTTTGCAGGAAAGCAAGTCCCTTGGCGGTCCGGAAAACATAAGCTGCCCGCCGTTTTGACCCGCATAGGGACCGATATCGATGATCCAATCCGCCTGAGAAATAATCTCCAAATTGTGCTCGATGACAATGAGGGTGGAATTTTGCTCGACAAGCCGGTTCAGAACCAACATCAATTGCCGGATATCCGCCATATGCAAGCCAGTGGACGGCTCGTCCAATACATAAACTCGGCCCCTGTTCTCCAGCTCGGAAGCAAGCTTCATACGCTGCAATTCCCCGCCTGAAAGGGTGCTGAGCGGCTGCCCCAAAGTGATGTAGGGAATGCCAACATCCGATAGCCTCTTTAATACCGCTACGATTTCTCTTTCGTGAAAGAAATCTGTGGCTTCCGCTACTGTCATTTTGAGAACATCGCCAATATTCTTCCCTCTTAGCTCAAAAGAGAGCACTTTATCGGTATAACGGTTTCCTTGGCATTCCTCGCATACGGTCACGACTGTATCCATGAAGGCCAAATCGGTATAGGTCACTCCCAACCCCTTACAGGCGGGACAAGCGCCCTGTGAGTTAAAGCTGAAGAGAGAGGCACTGACTCCGTTCTTTTTTGCAAACAGCTTTCGGATGCTGTCAAATATCCCCGTAAAGGTAGCTATGTTGGAACGCTTGGTGGCTTGAACCCCTTTCTGATCAATAAACACCGTTTCAGGATACAGTCTTGGCAACACCCCATTAATGAGCGTACTTTTACCCGACCCGGCAACGCCGGTGACCACCGTCATCACCCCTTTGGGGATTTGAACGGATAGGTGCTTTACATTGTGCAGCGTTGCGTTTTGGATAGAGAGCCAGCCCTTCGGCGTTCGAGGCACCGGTTTCAGTTCCGCCTTATAGGACAAATACTTTCCCGTGAGGGTGTTGGCTTTTAGCAGACCCTGCAAATCCCCTTGATAGACAATTGTGCCTCCCTGTGTTCCCGCACCGGGCCCCATATCAATCACATGATCGGCAATTTGTATCATGTCTGGATCGTGCTCCACAATCAGAACTGTGTTGCCTTTATCTCGCAATTGCTTCATTAGGTCATTGATTTTCCTGATGTCATGAGGGTGCAGCCCGATGCTGGGTTCATCGAAAATATACGTCAAATCCGTCAGGCTGCTGCCGAGCTGACTGACCATTTTTATGCGCTGGGATTCGCCGCCCGAAAGTGTGGCGGTTTCCCGGCTTAGGCTTAAATACCCGAGGCCAATCGATTCCATATGCCGGAGCCTTCGTACCAGCTCGGAGACAATGGGCGCGGCAATCGGAGTATGAATAGTTTGTATGAATTCTAAAAGCTCGGTAATTTGCATATCCGCGCATTCCGCAATGCTTTTACCGTTTACTTTACAAGACAAGACCGTATCGTTCAAACGCGTCCCATGACAATGGGGACAGTTCTGTTTTACAACAAACCGCTCCATCTCTTTTCCATATCGGATCTTTTCGCCGTCTTCTTTTTTCAGAAAGCTTCGTTCAATGCGTGGGATCAGTCCCTCGTACAGTGAGGTCTTGTGCCATTCGGGTGCGGGATTTGTCACCTTGATTCCGTCAGCGTACAGCAGCCGTTCCATTTCCTCCGCGGAGTAGTCCTTTAGCTTTTTGTCATTGTCAAAAAAGCCGGAATGAATATACCGGGTCAGCCGCCAGCCGCCGGGTTCAAACGTTGGAAAACAAATTGCCCCCTCGTTTAAAGACTTATTTTTATCCAGCAGCCTTTCAATATCGATTGTCTCGGTTTTTCCTAATCCCTCGCAATGGCTGCACATCCCCGCCGGATTATTGAAAGAAAAGGCTTCGGCATAGCCTACAAACGGTTCCCCAATGCGAGAGAACAACAAACGCAGCGAGGAATAAATATCGGTGATTGTCCCCACTGTTGAGCGTGCATTGCCGCCTAACCTCTTTTGATTAATAATGAAGGCCACCGAAAGATTTTCGATGGCGTCCACATTCGGTTTGCCATAATGCGGCATTCGGTGACGAATAAAACTGGTATAAGTTTCATTCAGCTGTCTTTGAGACTCTGCTGCTATCGTATCAAATACTAAGGACGACTTTCCCGAACCGGACACACCGGTAAAGACTGTAATACTCTTTTTGGGTATTTGCACATGAATATTTTTTAAGTTTCGCTCTCTTGCGCCAAATACCCTTATATCGTTTTCATACATTCTGTATCCTTTCTCAATTGCATGACTGTGTTAATATATGAACGGGTTAACTATATGTTATCATACATTTCTTTTCATTTCAATGTTTTACATTGGTTTTTAAAGATAATGAGGTGTCGAATAAAAAATGAGCGGAGCAACCGCTTATGATTGTGTATAAACGGCCCTCCAATCGCATTACTGCCACTGGAAGGCCCTTAAAAACGCTCATTTAGTTCCCTACCCTTTGCAATATTGCAATAGGCAGTTATGTCTTGTCCGACAAATATTTTATCATTCTAAATCGCTGTATATTATCTTAAAAGCGGCATAAAACCCGTTAGTTTGTTTACTTTTTTCCTATTCCCATAAATGGCAATTCCAAAGTAATTATGGTCTTGCTCTGTCGTGATTGACGCCTTTGCAATATATTCACTGTATCTATTACAGCTTTGTGCAACATCAGAAAAATCAACAACAATTAAATCTGCAAACTCCGGGCTATACAAACGCTCCCTCAAATCTTTCAAAATTGCTTTATCTCCACGAAGCATTGTAACCGGAATCGTAATCATACCCAAGTGGGATTGCCCCGAAGCGTCTGCTACATCTTCGCCAATCTGTTCAGGGATATACTTTCCCAATGTGATGCCTAAAATGGCAGACGTATTTGCTACAATGCCAATCGGCAGTTCAGAATCGATAATCATGACACATTTCATAGTAGAATCGCTCATTCTTTAAGCTCCTTTTGTTTTGCAGAGGTTTTAAGCCCCGATATAAATAGTCCCGCTAATGTAAGTAAAATTCCAAAGACCATAATTCCAGTAATAGTTTCACTCAGTACAATAACCGAGGTAACAACAGTTATGACTGGAACCATGTAGATATAAACGCTGGTTTTTACTGCACCCAATATTTTAACCGCTGAATTCCATGTTACGAAACACAGAGCAGATGCGCCCAATCCCAAGAATAGAATATGAAACAGATTGATTGGCTGAATTATCTGATTTACGTTTGGTTTGAATCCAAATATAAACAATGCAGGGATCATAAACACCAGCCCATAAAAGAAAATTCTTCGGGTTGATTGAATGGTATTGTAATGAAAGCCGCTGATTTTCTTAGTCAGAATAGAATAGCCGGCCCATACCACAGCGGCTAAAACTGCCAAAATATCTCCCAATGGGTTTAATTGCAAATTGCTGCTTCCGTTAAAACTAATAAGAAAAATCCCAACAACAGCAACTACAAAGCCTATAAAGAATTGCGCCCTCAATTTTTCACCATCTAAAAACAAGTGCGCAAAAATAGCCGTGAAAAATGGTGCTACGGAAATAATGACACCTACATTGGAAGCAAAAGTATAGGTCAAGGCAATGTTTTCGAGTAAGTAATAGAGTGTGACACCACACAAACCGGCGGCAGCAAAATATAACTCTTGTTTTTTCTCCTTGACTTTCAGCCTATGAGGGTAAACCGCCAGTAACACAGCAAACCCGATTGTAAATCTTAAAAACAGTATTTCTATTGGAGAAAAAGCTTCTAAAAGTATTTTTGTGGATATGAATGTAGTTCCCCAAATGAAAATTGTGATAAGTGCAAACACATGTCCCGTGATCTCTTTTTTTCTGTCCATGAAAGTCCTCTCTATATAAACATCAACGATGATTATCCTTGAAGATGTTCATATACTGCTTGGGTGTCAGCCCTATAAACTTCTTAAAAAAGTTGGAAAAGTGGCTCTGGTCAGTAAAGCCTGTCTGCAAAGCCACATCTATTGGTAAAATGCCTTGCTCCAGCATTTTCTTTGCATGGTCAATTCGTATTGTTTCCAAGTAGCTATAAGGGGAAATCCCCTTTTGTTTCGTGAACGAGCGAAGAAGATAGTATTTGCTTAGTCCCGTCAGCTTGCAAAGGTCATCAAGTGTAATATTCTCCATGTAGTGTTTTTCTAAAAATTCACAGATTGCCCTTGCTTCCGTGCTTTGCCCTGCGTTTTCTGTTGGCATGGCCTGTTCGGTATATTCTTCAATGAGCTGTTCCAAAAGAAAGAAGAAGATTTCCTCTTTTCTAAAATCTTTTTCTTCCTCCATAATGATTTGATGTAATTCTCGAAGTACAGCGACTAATTCGCTATGAAAAACGACTTGCGGCGTAAAATAAGGCAAATATTCTTTCCCGGTTATTTCAAAAACTGCCTTGCTCATAATTTCCGGTTGGATATTGATACAGCGATAATCCAGCGTTTTACCGTCAATTTGTTCGCACGCATGATTGTCGCGGGGATTAAACAATAATAAATCCCCCGGCTCTATGGTGTACTCCTTGTTCTTACAAGATAAAAACCGCTGGCCTTTTTCAATAAAACCAATCACATAGTATTCATGAAAATGATTGGGGAATTTCTGCATAATTCCTTGAAAATGATAAGCTTCCACCTTTAATTGAGCATCATATTTTACCGTTCTAATCTCTTGCTTCATAAAATTTATCCTCCTTTCCTGATGATCTGATATTTAGTGTACCACAAGTGGCAGTAGTATTCTTGTATGATATTGCCCTGCCAATTCGGCAAGCAAAAAGAGTAAAATACCCTAAACCCCTAAACAGTAAACAGTAAACAGCAAGCAGGGCAAGTGTATTGACACTTGCACATTTTTGAGATTTTCTCTTGCGGTAAAATCTTAAAAATGCTTGTTAGGGAGTGCCTTCCCCAACCCCTGCGATATCGGGCCAACGTGGCCCGATATCATGTGGCTTGTCCTGTAAAAAGAGAACTAAAAACAAATACCCTTCAATCGCATACTGCCATTGAAGGGCCCCTAAAAGCGCGCATTTCTTACGGGTGCTTCTGAATTAAGTGCACCCCCAGGATGCTCATTGATATCGTTGTACTTGATACCCACTTTCATAACAGATCATAACGCCATGTAACTCGTCTGAAAATCGCCTTAACCTATAATGAAACAACCACTAGGCAACAATCAGATCGCCGCCTCGCGTTTTGTCCGGGATTTGCCCGTAATCAAAACGGTCTTTCATGCTCAGCGCTGTCGTTTCGCCCTTGCTGATAGGATGGGTCTTGCAATAGGTTGTCGCCATGCGAGGCCCCTCCTTTGCTATAAAAATAACTTCGGGTCAAGTTGGCCTGAAGTTATTTTTACAATCTCGTCTTTGAAACTTTTGTATATAAAGCATGATATCGATGATCTAATGCAGCAAAAATCATATGTTAATTGTACCGGAAGCAAAAAAGGAAACCTCCCCTGTAATGAAAACGTCCCCAGTTTGCGATACCCACCCTTTGAT
>PPYE01208323.1_pt1 | contig 13651 bp, 10 predicted proteins | sample 1559881 | NCBI WGS metagenome assembly PPYE01 (sample SAMN08240022, study PRJNA423297) | Human gut metagenome, whole genome shotgun sequencing project.
CACCACTCTTGTAAGAGACTGTTTTACCAAACGATGATTTAATCTGCTTGGTGATACCGAAATTGTCGTAAATGGGAAGTTGGCCTTTGTACAGTTTCACGATATTAGCCCGGTCGGGCGCAATCAGTGATACGTAATCCCTAATTTCATTGTACACAGCCTCGTCGTTGACGTGAATATTCTCAAATGATGGGTTGAAGAGGTCGCGCAACAAACCTACGGCGCGGCTGGTTTCTTCATAAATCAACGTCGGGTACTTGGTGGCTTTTTGTACTTTTACCATCGCATCTTCCCAATGCTTAACCAGGACTTTAAGCTCTCCGTCGAGTTCGGCTACGCGTTTGCCTTCGGCTACCGTGCGGACAATGACACCAAAGTTTTTAGGCTTGATGCTCATCAGCAGTTGTTTAAGGCGGGCGCGCTCTTCGCTCGATTTAATTTTTTGTGAAACAGAAACCTTATCATTGAAAGGGATCAGTACGAGATAGCGTCCGGCAAACGAAATTTCGGACGTCAGTCGCGGTCCCTTAGTGGAGATCGGTTCCTTAACGATTTGCACCACTACTTCTTGTCCTACTTTGAGGGTGTTGGATACAGTTCCATCCTTGTCAAGGTCGGGAAGCAGGGTTGCTTTGCTGATGGAGGTCAGCTTCTTTTTGTCGCTTAAAGTCTGCTTTACAAACTTTTCGAGTGAGTTAAATTGAGGACCCAAGTCTAGATAATGAAGGAAAGCGTCTTTCTCGTAACCGACGTCTACAAAGCATGCATTTAGTCCGGGCATCAATTTCTTGATACGTCCCAAATACATATTGCCCACAGAGAAAGAAATATTTCTTCCTTCGCTTTGAAGTTCCACCAGGCTCTTATCTTCGAGAAGGGCGATGGAGACCTCTTTGGGCTGTACGTCAACTACTAGTTCATTTGTCACTGTTTTGTTTCCTTATTATTGATTGAATCTCGTTTATATGAACAACTTTTTTGACAAATTGTTCATTTTGGGTTAGCTACTTAAACAAAGAACAAACTTGAAAGACATTAGCTTCGCAAGTTTGTTCTTTATTTCTGTGTGATCCAGACTTAAAAATTATTTTTTGCTTTTATGTCTGTTCTTTCTTAGTCTTTTTTTACGCTTGTGCGTAGACATTTTATGTCTTTTTTTCTTTTTTCCGCTTGGCATAGCTTCACACTTTTCTTTACTACGAAACTACCAAACCCACGCAGGTATACGTTCTCATCATTAGACAGTGAATCCTTTACTGCATCCATAAATGCCTCAACTGTTGTAAGAACTGTCTGCTTATCAATCCCAGTTTTCTTTGTAATCTCGTTTACAATATCTGCTTTAGTCATTTTTCCTTAAAAAAAATATTATTACTATGTTATTGCTAATTTTTTGGACTGCAAATATATAGCTTTTTAAGCTCCTAAAAAAATATATTCTGCACATTTTTCTAAAAAAATAGTGGCATAGGGTTTTCTTAGAGCTAAAAGAGTTACTTTTGTGTGCCTTTTGAGTAGGATATACAAGATAAATGTTAGATAATACATTAGGAATGAGGATATGAACGAGTTTACGAAAACGATTGTAGAGTGGTATGAAGAGAATAAACGTGAACTGCCCTGGAGGGAGTCTGCCGATCCGTATCTGATCTGGATTTCGGAGATTATTCTTCAACAGACGCGGGTGGCGCAGGGGTATGATTATTTTCTTCGCTTTATCAAGCGTTTTCCCGATGTACAGACTTTGGCTGCTGCGGATGAGGACGAGGTGATGAAGTATTGGCAGGGGTTGGGGTATTATTCGCGTGCCCGCAATCTTCATGCTGCCGCCAAAAGCATGAATGGTGTTTTCCCGAAAACATATCCGGAAGTGCTGGCTCTGAAAGGAGTGGGGGAGTACACGGCGGCAGCTATCTGTTCGTTTGCTTACGGTATGCCTTATGCGGTGGTGGATGGCAATGTGTATCGGGTGCTTTCACGTTATTTCGGTATAGATACTCCGATTGATTCGACGGAAGGAAAAAAACTCTTTGCAGCATTGGCAGATGAGATGTTGGATAAAAAGCATCCGGCTGTTTACAATCAGGGGATAATGGATTTCGGAGCGATTCAGTGTACTCCGCAGTCGCCCAACTGTTTGTTCTGTCCGTTGGCAGGCGGTTGCTCGGCACTTTCGAAGGGGTTAATGACAAAGCTTCCGGTGAAACAGCATAAGACAAAGACTACCAACCGTTACTTCAATTATATTTATGTACGTGCGGGCGCGTATACCTTTATAAATAAACGAACAGGAAATGATATTTGGAAGAATCTGTTCGAATTGCCATTGATAGAGACTCCGACGGCTCTTTCGGAAGAAGAGTTTCTTGCTTTGCCAGAATTCCGTGCATTCTTTGCATCAGGGGAAGTGCCGGTGGTACGTTCTGTTTGCAGGGAAGTGAAGCATGTGTTGTCTCACCGGGTGATTTATGCTAATCTGTATGAAGTAACATTATCTGAAAATTTGACTTCTTTCGGTGATTTCCAGAAAATAAAAGTGGAGGAACTGGAGCAGTACGCTATTTCAAGGCTGGTGCAAACTCTGCTGCAAGCACTAAATGGCAAGTATTAAGTTTTAATACTTAAAATTCTTGCATCCTATTGTTATTCTGTTTAATTTTGGCAGCAGATTTAATTTTAAGAATCATAAACTTGATACAGATATGTCAGTAAATAGAGTGATATTGGTAGGAAATGTAGGACAAGATCCTCGGGTGAAATACTTCGATACAGGTTCGGCAGTAGCAACTTTCCCATTGGCTACGACGGATCGTGGATATACGTTGGCTAATGGAACCCAGATTCCCGAAAGAACAGAGTGGCATAATATCGTTGCATCTAACCGTTTGGCAGAGATTGTAGATAAATATGTGCACAAAGGTGACAAGCTGTATCTGGAAGGGAAGATAAGAACGCGTTCTTACAGCGATCAGTCGGGTGCTATGCGCTATATCACTGAAATTTATGTGGATAATATGGAAATGTTGTCTCCGAAAGGAGCCAACCCGGGTGCGGGAGCTTCTGCTTCCGGACAGCCTGCTATGGGACAGCAGCAACAACCGGTTGCCGGCCAGCCGCAACAAACGCAGCAGTCGCAGGCGCAACCTGTACAAGATAATCCGGCAGATGATTTGCCGTTCTAAATAATGTGATAGTGTGCCAATCGATTTTTTCTAACTCATTGGCACATTATCTTTTGTTTAACTAAAATATAAACTCTTTGGACTCAGATGGTTATTTAAGCCAATTGGCTGACATTTTCAACGGTATTACCGTAAACACTCCTTCTATCTCTGCTATTATTGCCATAGCGCTGGCAGGTGTGCTCCTGCTTGCTTCCGGCTTTGCTTCGGCTTCCGAAATAGCTTTTTTCTCGCTATCTCCTTCTGATCGGAATGATATTGATGAGCGCAATCATCCTTCCGACGATAAAATAAGTGCTCTTCTTGGGGACACCGAACGTCTCTTGGCAACGATATTGATTACGAACAATTTTGTGAATGTGACCATTATCATGCTCTGCAATTTCTTCTTTATGAATGTGTTTGTTTTCCATTCTCCGTTGGCAGAGTTCCTGATACTGACCGTCATCCTGACCTTCCTCCTGTTGTTGTTCGGTGAAATTATGCCTAAGATTTATTCGGCACAGAAAACATTGGCCTTTTGCCGTTTTTCGGCACCGGGGATTTACTTTCTGGAAAAGGTATTCCGTCCGATAGCTACTGTGCTTGTGCGTTCGACAACTTTTCTGAATAAGCATTTTGTGAAGAAGAGTCACAATATTTCTGTGGATGAACTGTCGCACGCGTTGGAATTGACGGATAAAGCGGAGCTTTCTGAAGAGAATAATATTCTGGAGGGAATTATCCGTTTCGGTGGGGAAACCGTGAAGGAGGTGATGACATCACGTCTGGATATGGTCGATCTGGATATCCGTACATCTTTCAAGGAGGTGATGCAATGTATCATTGAAAATGCTTATTCACGTATTCCTATCTATTCCGGTTCACGGGACAATATTAAAGGGGTGCTGTATATTAAAGACCTTCTGCCTCATGTCAATAAGGGGGATAATTTCCGTTGGCAGTCATTGATTCGCCCGGCTTATTTTGTGCCGGAGACGAAGATGATTGATGATTTGCTGCGTGACTTCCAGGCGAATAAGATTCATATTGCTATTGTTGTGGATGAGTTTGGAGGAACTTCCGGACTGGTAACGATGGAGGATATTATCGAAGAGATTGTAGGTGAGATTCACGACGAATACGATGATGAAGAGCGTACATACGTTGTCTTGAATGACCATACCTGGATATTTGAAGCGAAAACGCAGTTGACGGATTTCTATAAGATTGCAAAAGTAGACGAAGACGAATTTGAAAAGGTGGTGGGAGATGCAGATACATTGGCAGGTATGTTGCTCGAAATTAAAGGTGAATTCCCGGCGCTGCATGAGAAAGTGACGTATCACAATTATGAGTTTGAAGTGCTCGAAATGGATAGTCGCCGTATATTGAAAGTTAAGTTTACAATTCTGCCGAAAGAAATGGAAGATGGCGTCGTTTCTGCAGTATAAGACGAATGGCATACAGTGGGCTGTCTGGAAGATGGAAGAGTCTTTGGATGTTTTATTGCTTCTTTTGCCCGGTGCGCGAAGAGCTTTCTGTGAGCAGGAATTGAATCGCTTTGTCTCCGAACGTCGTAAGATGGAATGGTTGTCGGTTCGTGTTCTGTTGTATTCCATGTTGCAGGAGGATAAGGAAATCGGTTACTCTCCCGAGGGGAAACCTTATCTCACAGATCATTCTTTTTTTATCAGTATTTCTCATACGAAAGGTTATGTGGCGGTGATGCTTGCTTCTTCGGTTCCGGTAGGCATTGACATTGAACAATATGCCCAACGGGTTCACAAGGTATGCGACCGCTATGTCCGTCCTGACGAGCAAGTAGAATCTTATCAGGGAGATATAACTTGGGGGCTGTTATTGCATTGGTCGGCAAAGGAAGCTGTTTTCAAGCGGATGGAAAATGCGGATGCTGATCTTCGTAAACTCCGGCTGACGCATTTTATTCCTCAAGAGGAGGGGACGTTTCAGGTTCAGGAGTTAGTTACGGCGCAGCAAGAACTTTATTCTGTCGGTTATCGTATTTGTCCGGACTTTGTATTGACGTGGACATTGAATTGAACGGACGAGGAAATGTGTGAGGTTCTTTTCTCGGTGTGTTATCATTGTCCGAATGTAGTGTCTTTCTAAAACGAAAAATGAGACTGCCTCATTTTTTATTTTGAAGCAATCTCATTTTTATGAATTCAAAGCCTTTCAAGCGAAGTCTTTCACTATTGGGTTATTTCTCTTTTTTATTAAGTCGATAGCTCAATGCTCCTGACGGACATTTGCCGATTTGTGCAATTAATTCTTCTGTTGTCGCATTTTCAATCTGCACCCAGGGTCTTTCTTTGGGATGATAAACATTGGGTAGCATCTTTACACATATTCCGGCGTGCTGACATAATTCAGGCTGCCACACAATGGTCAGTTCACCATTGGTATATTCAATTTTTTTTCCCATATATGTATTTATTTAATATGAATACCACGCATTACAATTCGCTTCCATTCCGGATGTTTGTGAATATATCCGGCTACAAACGGGCAAAGCGGTACCAGGCGTAGACCTTGTCGCTCGATGTCTGCCAATGCTTTTTCCGCAAGTTGTGAGCCTACTCCCTTGCCGCCTAATGAGGCGGGTACTTCGGTATGTACAAGGTATATTTCTCCATTGCTTGATTTGATATAGTCTATTTCAGCTATTTTGCCATCGATCTGAAATTCATACCGATGTTTTTCTTCCTTGTCTATTTATTTATAATCTTCTGCCATAATTTTTACGTATTAAGTTCGATTATAATATAAACACTTGGGGAACACTTTTGTTTTACGCGAACAAATATTCTCCAAGTTTATAATCTTTCCAATTGAACTGTGAAGTGTCTCATTAAGGGAGCTTCCCAGGCGATACGTACTCCATGAGTGATGCTTTCTCTGCGTTCATATACATTTTTGAGGGCGGCAGCTATTACATTCATGTGATTGTCGGTATATACTCTGCGGGGGATTGCGAGACGAAGTAGGTCAAGGCCGTTAAAGCGATTTTCATGGGTCACCGGATCACGGTCGGCAAGGATATAACCGATTTCACATCCACGGATACCGGCTTCCAGGTAGAGCTCTATAGTTAGCGTCTGTGCCGGGAATTCTTCTCGAGGAACATGTGTCAGCACTTTAGGCGCATCAATGAAGATGGCGTGTCCTCCGGCTGGGCGTTGGTAAGGGATTCCGTATTCATCCAGTTTCTTTGCCAGGTATTCCACTTGTTTGATACGTGTTTCGAGGTTGTCGAATTCGGTGTTTTCGTCCAGTCCGATGGCGAGGGCGTTCATATCCCGTCCGTTCATGCCTCCGTAGGTGAGATAGCCTTCGTATTGTACACAGAAGCCTTTTGCGCCTTCATACCAGTCTGCACGTCGCGTGGCAATAAATCCGCCCATATTGACGATTCCGTCTTTCTTGGCGCTCATTGTCATGCCATCGGCAAGAGAGAACATTTCCCGTGTGATTTCTTTGATCGTTTTGTCTCGGTAACCTTCTTCGCGCATTTTGATGAAGTAGGCATTCTCGGCAAAACGTGCAGAGTCGAAAAGTACAGGTTTGCCATATTTGTCGGCGATGGCACGTACTTCGTACAGGTTTTGCATGGAGACGGGTTGTCCTCCGGCTGTATTGTTGGTGATGGTGACGATGATAAAAGGAATCCGTTCAGCGTATTCTGTGAGGGCTTTCTGTAATTTATCAGGGTCTACATTTCCTTTAAACGGTATTTCTAGTTGGGTTTGTTTGGCTGCATCGACGGTGCAGTCTAATGCGATGGCATGACGTCCCTCGATGTGCCCTTTGGTGGTGTCAAAATGTGAGTTGCCGGGCACAATGTCTCCTTCATGTACCAAATAAGAGAAAAGAACATTTTCAGCGGCACGTCCCTGATGGGTTGGTATGATGTATTCAAATCCTGTTAGTTTCGTAATCATCTCTTTCAACTTGAAGAATGAGGTCGCTCCGGCATAGCTTTCATCACCTAGCATCATTCCCGCCCATTGACGGTCACTCATCGCTCCGGTGCCGGAGTCGGTGATGAGATCGATATAAACTTGTTCTGATTTGAGTTGAAAGACATTATAATGTGCTTCTTTAATCCATTGCTCACGCTCTTCACGTGTGCTTTTCCGGATGGGTTCTACCATCTTGATTTTCCATGATTCAGCAAAAGGTAATTCCATTGTTGTAGATTTAATAGTTTTGAACGACGAATGTAGCTAAAATATGCGTGATTAACAAATATATGATGACTTTTTGTAAGTTTGACTGATGCGGATGCCTTTTTGTGAAATAGTGGGAAATCAAAATATAGTGGGTGGAGAAATGAAAAGAGTCAGACTTCCATTGGGAATATCTGACTCTTTAAAATTATAGGATGATTTCTAATGTAGTACTATGTTTATTGAAAGGCTATAGTCGATGGGAACCAATAAGTACCAGTATAATCAATTACTTCTTTTTGAGTACCAGTGACTCCATTTGCTATGTAAATATTAGTATTTAAATAATGTGTCGACCATCCGTCTTCTGTATAGATAATGTATACATCTCCATTTCTGGGATCGACTTGAACACCTGCTCCATATACCGATTTATCAGCAGCAGGAGCAGAGAAGAATAGGGTAGCATTTTTTGTTTCTACATTATATTTATAAATGTTCTTGCCATATACACTGTAACCTTCTTCAAACATTTGTACTAAATATAATGCATTCTCTGTTATAGATGCACATAATCCTGTAGGAGTATAGGCCCACTGGTTATAAAAAACACTAAGTCCGTTAGGTAATTCAACTTCTTCATAATCTAATGTCTCTACATTGATTTTAATTAATTTGTTGCCATTTGCGCCCCATAATGTGCCATCCTTGGTTTGGGCGAATCCTGTTTTTATTTGGTAGGCTATGTCTTGTTTAAAGGAAAGATCATTAGTATTATATACTTTAATTGTGTTTTTGCTACTAATAAATATGTATTTGTCTGTTTTATATATATCTTCATTATCGCTACTAACTGCATCTAAACCTGATAACTTTTCACCTAATGTCAATTGCTTTAAATTAACTTTGAATGCTCCATTACTAGTTGTAAGAATACCAGTTTCATTATTAACAATGCAAAAGTTTTGTCCTTGTGCATTCTGGTCCAACCCGTCTTCTATCTTATTTACAATTTGGTTATTTTCCAAATTCATTTTAACAAGGAAAGGACTTTTTTTACTAACGATATACATATAACCGTTATTGATAATACCTACAGTTGAAGTTACTCCTAGTCCTTCTACTATATTATATTGCCATTGTTCCTGTTTGTATCTATTAACAGAACCTTTGCCTTGACCTTCATTAATAACATAGAATGGTGGTTTAACGACTATTATATTAATACTTTTTTCCTGCGCTTCATTGTTGGCTGTTACAGTTAGCGTTATCGTGTGAGTTCCTGTGACATCACTTTGAAAAGTATAAGTGCTTTGGGTAGAGACTTCCTTTCCAGCTGTTGACCATGAGTAATGAACTTCTCCTTGTGGGTTGCTTAATTGAGCTTCAAGTTGAATAATTTGTCCTGTTACTATAGTAGTTCCATCTTCTACACCTAAACTGGAAATTTCTACTTTTGTGCTATTGTCATCGTCATCACTACATGATGTTGAAACAAATGGCAGTGCGAATAATGCCAACAGATAAAGTTGGCTGATTAGGAATTTCATTTTCTTCATTTTTCTTGAATTAATAAATTATACATAGTTTATTTTCTTTCTATTTCTTGAAATGTAAATCTTCAACGGCCTGTAGCTCTGTGGAGATTTCTCCCATCCATCCACTATTTTGGTTGACTGCCGTATAGATTCTTACAAAATCGATTCCATCTAATACGACAGGATTTCCGTTCTTATCTACTGCCCAGTCTATTTTGAATTTACATTGTTCTTCTCCATTCGGATGATTATCGGCATATCCCCAGGCATAACAATAACCCACCCAATGTTCGGGCATATTTTCATGCGGTTCATTCACTGTATTATCTTTCAGACGACTTCCGTGGAATGTGATTTGATCTTCCTTTATCCATGCTGGGTAATAAGAATTTGTTGTATGGTAATCATTCCGATATACATATCCTTCATTACCTTTATTGTCAGTCCACTTAACATCTTCTTTCGGAGAGGATGGGCGATAATATGTGATTGTATAATTTTTGGTCGTAGCAGGAGAGTTATATTCACTTCCTGCCAGTTCATACCATTCATCATCTGCTAATCCATTTCCATTAGTGTCTTTGGACACTAATACAATACCAGGTTCAGAGCTTCCCCCGAGAGCACCGGTCAATGTTCCGAACATATCATAGTATGCGTTACCATATATCTTAAGATCGTATTCACCCGGGACATTAGGAACGGTATGATCGAATCCTACTGTGATATAACCACCATATGCTCCAAGACTAATCAAGCATAGGTCGGTATCTTTCAATTGTTCTTCTGCATATTTTCTAACCTCTTCAGCGGTATAATTCTCTTTATAAGCAGTGGTAACAGTATTCATATATTGACTGGGAGCCGGATTGTAGTCTAATACTTTATTGGCAAAAGCAGAGGGGGCATTCGGGTCGGATTCTTCTCCGTCACTATCCCCAGTCGATGCTTTTTGGCTAAATATGACACTGTTGGGATTGAGACCGATACGGTTTAATCTGAATAATAATTGACCGTTTGTATTGAAACATAATACATCTCCGGTTATCGTATAGCTATATGCTTCTGTGATATACACATTACCACTATAAGGGTTGACATTAATGCTATATGGAGTACTAATCTTAGTTCCATCTGTGATGAAATTCTCCCGTATCGTCTCTCCGGTTCTTAAGTTTAGTACTTTGATAGACGATGCTTCGGTATTGTAATTATAATTATATAGATAGGCTATGTTGTTATTATCGATGGCAAAGTTCATCACTTTTTCGTTATAAATGCGTTCTACTTCGTCCGTTTGGCTATTAATCTTCACAAAGTTAAAATCTCCGTCTGCAATATTGCTTCCATAAGTTGCCACATAGACCGCTTCGTCCGGTCCTGGTGAAATACAGCCGGGGTTAGGACCAACTTCTATCTTTTTTATTTCGGTGAAAGATTCGATGTCGATAACGGAGACTGTATTATCTACCCCTAATCCTTCCGAATAGTCTAATCCTCCAGAGTTGGAGACATACAATTTCTTATTCTTAACACAAATGTTTTCCGGATTTCTTCCGGCTTTTGTGAAACTTTCTATTTGCAGCGAAGTCGTATCAATACGTGCTACTGTTCCATCAAACGAACATACATATGCTTTGTTTTCATAGAAAGCGATATGGCGTGGTTGTCTGGAACTTCCATTATCCGTAAACATGGGGATTTGTTTGATCGATATACCTGTTTGGAAGTCAATTACTTCAATGGTACTTGATACATTCACTACAATATACAGTTTACTTCCGTAGAGTGCAATGTCGTTGGCTGTATCACCTAGCCCACGCTTATTCAAGTCTTTAAAATAGTTTTTGACTAGTTTGTTGCTTTTGAATGAATATTTAGCTAATGAACTATTGTTCAAGTTGAACAAACCCTCACTTAATATGTATATTTCGGCTGTTCCGGTTTCTGTAATATTACCATCTATGGTTGTTGAAGTCGACTTGTCTTCTAAGTCATCGCAAGCTACGAAGAGTGACAGGAATGCGCAAAATAGTGTTTGATATATATATAATATTTTTGTTCTTATATTCATAATTTACCTGCTTTTATTCTTAATATCTTATATTTAAAGTTGCTCTGACGGAGCGCCCTGGCATGGGGAAGTTTTTCACAATCTCATAGTTTTTGTTGGCTATGTTTAGTACTTCTACACTGACTGAAGTATGAGTTTTTAGAATGTGAAAACTGCGACTTATTGAAATACTATGATCGCTATAACCCTCCATACTATTCTCGGCTATATTTTCATTCTGCACATACCGTTTCCCAGAGAAGAGGAATGAATACGAAAAGTTGATCCACGGTGTTTCGATGCCGGCTTGTCCCGAACCGGATACACGAGGAGTATAAGCTATCTGATGTTTGTAAGTCCTCCCTGCTTCGGTAGTGGGGTCAGAATTAGTTATATCCAAAGCTTGTTGGTAGGTATAATTACTGGAGAGATTAATACGGATTCTTTCCCAGGGCTGAAGAGATAAACTACCCGTGGCGTCAATTCCTTTGATTTCAACCTCACCCAAATTTCTCATACTCCATACGGCAAGATTCTTAGTTGGGTAGGCGATGATTTTATCTGTCACCTTGTTGTAATATGCATCGATTGTGGCAGATAAATAAGGTAAGAACGGACATACGTTTTTGCTATATGTCAGACCTACGTTGTATTGTCGTGCGTTTTCCGGTCTTAATTTAGTGTTTCCCACTTCCTGATAATATAAATCATTGAAACTAGGTAAACGGAAAATGTCTTTATAAAAGAAGCGAATACGGAATTCTTCGTGATAAAATGGTTTGAATGAAGCACTTATATACGGTGTTAATTTACGATGGTTGCCGGCACTACCCCCTTCTTTTACATCCTCGTTGATAATTGTTGCTAAAGCTGATGCAGAGATTGTTAGCCAATCATTCATGTACTTCCCCGCAAAAGCTGTCAACCATGAATAACGTGTAGGTTGTGCAAACTCATTAAGATTAGCATTCATTGTATTGATGCTTCCATCTGTAGAAAGAGAGAATGAAAGATTGTCCAACATCCGGTAGAGGACAGAAGCAGAGAGGTAATACTCTTGTTGATAATAACTGTTTTCTGTCTTACCTTTAGAATTTGGAGTGTCTGGGTCCAGATAACGCTGATAACTCCAGTTCCATTTGGCAGAAGATTGGAATACCCATTGGCGGCTGAATTCTTTTTTGTATTGGCTTTGTACAAATGTATTTTTATCCCACAATTGTTGTAGAGAATGGTCATTGTAAAGAGTGGTGGCTTTGGGTAGTCCTCTGGAAGACTGAAAATAATATGCTTTAAGTCGGTACTGTTCTTTATCAGAAAAAATGCCATAAAGTCCCGCTTCAGCACGAAAAGTCTGCACGTCTGTATTCTTTCGCTTTTCACGAGAGGTCAGATCTTCTTTTGCATCTCCATAGTGTAGGGTATATGGATAATGTCCATCGGAAGACATCCATTCACCATTGGCTGATACCGTCCATTTGGAGTTTAATTGTTGTTCTAATAGTATGGAGGGATTGACCAGCCCCCATGAACCGGTTTTGAAAGATGCACTTATATTGGTTGTTTTTTCTTTCTCAAAGCGGGGAGTGAGTGTCTGGATATTCAAGATACCTGCTGCTGCAAAGAAGCGGGCGGGCTGGAAAATGTTGTCACTTTGACCATTGCTTAAAGAGAGTTGGTCAACATTATCAAGCGAGAAACGCCCGATGTCGATTTGTCCCGTTTGGCAATCGGTTAGGGTGATCCCGTCATAGCCAACAGCGGTATGTTGTGCTCCCAGGCTTCGTATGGATACTGTTTTTAGTCCGCCAATACCTCCGTAGTCTTTTACGGTCACTCCGGCAAAGTGTTTCACTGCGTCGGATACTTGCAGGGCGTGCAGGTTTTTCAGGGCGTCTTTGGAGAATACTTGCAGGGGAGCGGTAGAACGTACTTCGCGAGTCTGATAGATATCTGATACTGTTATTTCAGGAATAGAATATGTATGTGTCGTATCTACCTTTTGCTGTTGTGCAAAAAGTGGTATGGATAAGAATTGGCAGCAGAATACTGCAAAGATCATTTTCTTAAATGTTCTCTCTTTCATTTATTCCTTATTTCAGTCTGTTGCTATTTAAAAGTGTCCGGGCGAAATCCCTTCGACCGGACACGCATAAATAAACTTGGCAGAGTTTATTCGTTTTAACACACTTTCTCTGAATTAGAGTGATGAATGAAATGATAGACGACTTGTCCGGTTCATTAGACTCAACGCTTTTTCCTCGAAAGCAGTGAAACATAATTGCATGGTAGGTCTTCTGACTTATTCCTGTTACAAACGCCTTCCCAGATTATTCTCCAGTGGCAATGAGTGAATTGCTTGTAACATGCATGGAACTTACAGCAGCGGGACTGTTCAGGATTTACACCTGATTCCCTTTTAATTACTTCCCCCGTAAGGGAGTCGCAAACCAATGCGGGACAAAGATAGGGAGTTTATTTGTTTTTTCCAAGTTGGGGGATATTCTTTTTCTTTCGTCCTGATACGAAAGAGAAAGAACCAACTTGTTTTCTTCGATATTTTCTGTATTTTTGTAAATGAGACTGTCACTTATTACAAAATTTACCAAATTAGCGGATTTTAGAGGCGGTTTTGAAGCAAATGATACTTTAGCAAACAAGTATTGAAACGGTAGCCCGTGAAATAATATAGAATTTACCTAACGT
>PPYE01681571.1_pt1 | contig 13651 bp, 9 predicted proteins | sample 1559881 | NCBI WGS metagenome assembly PPYE01 (sample SAMN08240022, study PRJNA423297) | Human gut metagenome, whole genome shotgun sequencing project.
CTGTCTGCTCCGGTTTCTCGGTAGGTTTTGTTTCTGGCTGGGACGGAGTTTCTGTCTGCTCCGGTTTCTCGGTAGGTTTCGTTTCTGGCTGGGACGGAGTTTCTGTCTGCTCCGGTTTCTCCGCCGGCTTAGTTTCTGGCTGTACCGGTTTCGGTGTTGTAGTCGGTTTTACTACTGGTTTCGGTGTTGTTGGTTTAGCTGCAGTTTTTTTTGTGACTTTTACCGTAATGGTGCGGGATGCCTTGTTAAAGGTTCCAGTCGCTTTTGCATAAACCTTGATCTTTGCAGTACCCGGTCTCAGGGCTTTCAGATTTCCCTTCTTATCCACAGTCACTACCTTTGGATTGGAACTCTTATAGGTCATCGGGGTGCGGGCTTTTGCGCCCAGGTTCTTTCTCTGTCCTGTGGTCAGCCCCATGTTTCTGGCTGAAATGCTCTGGTTCTGTTTTACCACTTTTACCGTGATAGTTTTCTTCACCGTCTTGTATTTTGATTTCTTTGCAGTAATGGTGATCTTTACGGTTCCGGCTTTCTTTCCGGTCACGACACCCCTGCTGTTTACCGTGGCGATCTTCTTATTGGAAGTCTTATAGCTGAGCTTCGCCCCTCTGGTCGATTTCACTTTGATCTTTCCGGATCTTCCTACATACACTTTTTTATTGTATGCCTTTAAGGACACTTTCTTTGCTGCCGCTTCCACGGTGGTCGTGATCATCGGGATCTCTGTCCCTGTTACAGGCGGGACGGTACCAACCGTCATGGTCAGTGCAAGGGCTGCTGCAAGTGTTTTCAGTTTTCTGTTTTTCATGGTCTTCCTCCTTGATATAAATGCATTTTTTAATTTACACATATAATATGTCATTTATTTTTGATCCTGGTCGTTTTTTATAAGAAAACTTTTTGTATGTGCAAATATACTTAAAGTATATCTTTTGCAAAGAAAAAAGGCAACAAAAAACAGCCCGGTCTCCCGGGCTGTCTGATGTAACTATGCGATCGTATTCTTTACAAAAGCGGTATGGGTGAGGTCCTCATCGGTTGCTTTTACATTATAGAATGTTGCTGCACCGCTTGGTCCTGCTGTTTCCGTGCCGTCTTTCTTTCCGGATACATTGAGTACTGCAGTCTGTCCGCTGACAGTTCCGTTTACCACATCATGGATGCTGCCAAATGCATATCTGGCTGTCTTTTCCTCTGATACAGTATAGGTTCCTGCGAGGACTGTGAACTTCGCACTTAATGCTGCTTTCGCACCATTTCCCACATTGGCTGTGGTAAACTCTACTGTCTCATAATAGGTATGGGCATTTCCAAGGACATCCTTTCCATCTACCCTGAAGGTAAAGGTCGGGTTTCCATGTTCCCATACGATATCGGCAGTGTCGATCTCTTTTGTAACAGTGATGACACTGTACAGTCTGTCATTAACAAATGTCACGCTGCTGTTGGTAACTTTTGTATCTTTATCCTGGTACTTCACTTCCACATCCTGCGGGGTTGTATTCAGTGCATAACCCTGTGGGGCATTTGTTTCCGTAACGGTATATTTTCCTGGATACAGTTCTTTGGAAACGGCCTTTCCGTCTTTGCCGGTCGTTACCTTATCAACTTCCGTTCCTGCATTCACAAGAACCCTGCCCTGCGGAGAAACGATGTTCTCCTTTGCCTTGATGCTGTAAACAGCACCGGAAAGGACTTCTCCATGTTTTCCTTTCTTGAGGACTGTGATCGTACCGGTTCCCATCGGGTTAGTTGCTTCATAAGTCTCCGTTGCGTTATTTCCAACAACAACTTCCTTACTCCAGCTTCCAACATGTCCCCATGGGGTAACGGTCTCTACGATCTTGAACTTACCCTGGTTGGTATCTGTTTTACGTAAATTCAGTACTCTGTAAATACCAGTTCCATCCGCTTTTGGTAAATAATCCATCTTCTTTGCAGTACCAGAATAACTTGTACCATTCCATTCATAAACGGTAAACTCTGCATTTGCAATGTTTTCACCGGTTACTTCATTGGATTTCTTAACTTCAATACTTAACTCATCCAGCGGCATCAATACTTTAACTTCATTTGTCCATTGCTTTACAGTTTTTGGAGTTCCGGATTTATAAGTAAACGTGGAAGAAGCGAAATTTGGAACCACATACATATTTGTTCCATTCACATCCTCGACATAATCATCCAGATTGATATTATCCTTAACCTTCACGGTAATATCAATACGATACCATTCTGCGGAAGCAAACGCATCTTTTGTCTTGTAAAAATAAAGGCCTGTATAATCCTCATCTTCGCCGCTGTCTTCTTTAAAATTAGAGGTATCCTCTGTCCATGAGGTTCCAGCATTTGTACTTACATAAGCCTTGAATCCTTTATATTCAAACGCCTGGTCAAGGTAATCTTCGATCTTTAACTCCGTCGGTGCAACTGCTTCATGATCAGAAGCTTTTATCTGCTGAAAGATACTGAATGTTACGAGATCAGAACGTTTATTGATTTTCTTTACTTCCAGTCTCTTTGTTTCATCGCTTTTCGTGTTCAAACTCTTAACCGGAGCCGGCTGTGGTGTCCTTTCAGGAATAAATGTATTGGTCGCTGTTACTTCCTTAGTCACATCTTTTTCAATCGTCACAGACTGTGTAATCGCGGAAGGTGTCCAAAGTTCTCCGTCATAATAGGATTCCTTTAAGGTGTAAGTGCCTGCAGGAATTCCGGAAAACGTTACAGAACCGGAACCTGTCAGTTCTTTTGTTGTATTGACTGTTGTATTAAAACCGGAAGTTCCATAAAGAGTAAACTTGAACTTTTTATCTTCAGCGTTACTGATTGCACCTTCTTCAATATTTACAAGCTTTTTCTTTACTGTAAGGTTTCCAGTTGCAACAGTATTACGGATCTCTACATCAGCACGGCTTCCTGCTAAGTTGACTGTCTGAGCTCCCGTAGTAAAAGTCCAGTATCTGCTGTCATAGCCAACCTCTTCTACAGTATAAGTCCCCATTGGAACATCTGTAAACTCTACATAATTTGTGCTGCTCATAGCAAGATCTAATGTTTTATCATACCATTCTCCATTTGTTGATGTTCCATACAATCTAACTTTAAAAGTCTTATTTGCCACCGGTATACTATTAAGGAAATCCATTGTACAACCATCAATTCCCTTCCAAACACATACAGTTCCGGCCTGTTTTACATAATATCCATACAGATCTGTATTCCATGTCTGACAAGATGAGCCATTATAGACTGAACCATCAGCAAGATGCCATCCTGAAAATGTATATCCTGGAACATTATTATAGTTGTTTTTTATACTATTTATGCCTTGCGCTGTATTTGCACCACTTGCAAGTGCGATAGATGCCGGAATATTTGCACCTGAAGGCCAATCTTTTCCTGACTGCGCATGATAATTGACACTGATACCTTCCTGCGTAAAACTCATGCCTCTAGTTGAGTTTTTCTTTTCACAGTAATAACCTATATGCAACGGGGAACTTGGTGTACTACTGTAGGTAATCTGCATAGCATGGTTTCTGTCAATCCCATTTGTATCATCATTTGTTTTTGCTAACCAGTATTTCGTAGTAGTGCCAAGAGTACCAAGAAAAATATTACTTCCCGACGTTAAATAGACATTTGTAGCGCCATTTCTGAGAACATAGCCTTCATTTGTATCAATATCTACCATCTGCATAACACCGTTTACAGAAAGAGAATTGTTATTTCTAGCATCGTAAAAGTAAAAATAAAGTTCAATTACGTTATATCCTGTGCTAGGAGTTTTTCCAGTGTAAGCAGCTGCTCCTCTTATAGAAGCATAGCCACCACTTGTATTAAAAACAAAACCTTTTGAGGATTCTCCATGAATTCTTACATTCATAGGAATCCTATTTCCGCTAGAATCTACAGTATATCCCGCATTATACAGTTTCAAATCCATATTTGTTCCATAATACATGTCACTGCCATCAGATGATTTTTTAACAGGTTTACTGTTACCAGTTATTTCTATAGATGAACAGTTATAACTGGAGAACGATGTTGCTGAAGTATTATAATCAATAGAACTGGATCCCCAGTTTAACGCAGTACCTGTATACTCAGCGCCTTCAAACATCTCTTCTTTATCAGAGACTTCTTCCTTATCGGTAGATTCTCCATTAGCAGTAAAAATGATATCACTGCTGATGTTCTCTGCCCCATTCTTGGAAATATATCCGGTGAACCTTGCAGTTGACACTGAAGTGGAATCGCCTACGACATTATAGTCAACCGTGGCCCCATAGTTGGAGATTTCAATCCGGTTTCCCTCTTCATCACATGCTCCGATGATCCATGCGCTTTCCACAGAACCAGGCATGTAATTGATGACATCTGCTCCGTCGTTTCCGGCTGCTCCCACTACCTCAATCCCGGCATCTTTTGCCTTCTGGATCTCAGAAGCCAGTACAGAGTTGGAAAGGGATTTTCTTGCATACAGGGAAAGGTTGATGAAATCAACATCCTGTGCAATGGCGTATTCCATTCCGGCTACGATAGAAGAAATCGTTCCCAGATTATCGTCACCGAGAACACGTACAGACAGAATCTTTGCATTCGGATTCTGTTCTGTGATAGCATCTACCATATCTGAAGCATGGTTGCTGGTACCTACAAGCCCTCCATCAATCATAGAAACCTGGTCAATGATATTTGGACCTTCGGCTCCTGTATCCAGGAGTGCGACTACTTTGCTTTCTGCCTGTACTACAGCTGAATCCTGTTCCCCTGCCAGTGTCGTAATCGGGTTGTCGATCTCTGTTGCTGTGACATCAGATGGGACTACTGTCTGAACTTCAGTTTCAGTCTGGGCTTCTGTCTCTTCTTTGGCAGATGTATCGGTTTCTGTTTCAGGCCGTGTTTCAGTTTCACTTTCAAGGACAGCTTCACTTTCTGTTTCGTCAGAAGCAGCTGTGATAACGGTATCCGGCTCTACAGCTTCTGCTTTGTCAAGATAATAAACATATGCGTTCATTGTCTGTTCTACAGAGGAATACTGCAGGAGATAGATATTATCGTACTGGCCGATCAGGTGTTCTGTATCAACAACAGTGCTGCTGTCAGAAGCAAGTACTACAAGTCGCTGGGAAGTAAACTGGGAAGCATCCAGGGCATCCACACCATATGCTTTTTCAAGGAAATGCTCCTCTTTTGCAGCTTCGGTTTCTGTTTCCTTTGGCTTTTCCGTCTCAGTTTCTGTTTCATCCTGTACTTCTTTTGTTAGTACATTCAGGGTCACATCATCTGAAGGGATCGTTACTTCATAAGCACCGTTTTCAAAATCTGTCACCTGAAGCTCACCATATAGAGTAGAATCCACTTTTACGGAATCGACCTGATATCCTTCTTCCGGTACAACATAAAAGTCTACTGGTGTTGAGATATCAAATTTATGTTCCTGTTTCATAAGGAGCTTATAAGCATCATCTGTAAGAAGCGGAACATATTCATCTGGGAGAACCTTTGCAGCTTCCTTGATCGCTGCAGCTCTTTTTTCCTGTTTTTCCTGGGTATCGGCTTCTGTCTGTGGAACCGGGTCTTTTTTGAGATCCGGATCTTCCAGTGTACCGTCTTTCAGTTTTTTCAGGTCAGAAGCAAAAAAGATATCTGCTTTTTCCGTTTTCAGAATGACCTGTTTTTGAGCTGCTTCGGTTTCTGTCTGAGCTTCTGTCTCCTGTACATTTTCAGGTTCCGTTTCAGGTTTCGGTATCTCAGGTGAAGTTTCGGTCTGGGTTTCCGTTTCCGGAGCCTGTGTCTCTTCGGCTTCAGTCTCTGTTTCTGTGGCCTGTGTTTCTGAGGTTTCTGTTTCAGTCTCTGCCGTTTCAGTTTGGATTGTTTCTTCTGCGTATGTTTCAGCCGTTGTCTCCAAAGAGGCTGCTGAAGCGACGCTGAGTGAGGAAGCAGTCATTGCTGCTGCAAGCAGGACTGATACTAACTTTTGTTTCATCGTTAGCTCTCCTTTCGTTATTTAGTTTTCAATGTACATTGACTTCCTGTCATGTCTCTTCTTTTGGCCATAAAAATTAATGTTGTCATAACAGTCCGACAAGAGAGAACTTTCTTCTCACATTTTTAATATGTTATATTTTTTGAAAAACAGCAAAAATGGAGCTACACGCCGTCAGACATGTAGCCCCATACAAAAAATCATTATTTTTTCTTTGTTTTTGCCGTTTTTTTCAGTACCAGCCATAGCGCCCCTGTGATGCATACGGAAGAATATGCCCCGCAGACAACACCTGCCATCAGAGGAGCTGCAAATTCACGGATGGAAGAAACACCGAGTATATACAGGACTGCCACCATGACAAAGGTTGTGAAGGAAGTATAGATACTCCTTGTAAGTGTCTGTGTGATACTTAAGTTTACGGTTTCCGCAACATCCATGCGTTTCTTTTTCATATTCTCGCGGATACGGTCAAAGATAACGATCGTTGCATTGATGGAATAACCTACGATCGTCAGCATACAGGCAATAAATGTGTTTCCTACAGAGGTCCTTGTTACGGCATAGAACGTAAGTACAACAAGCACATCATGGATCAGTGCCAGAACTGCACTTCCTGCGAAACAGATATCCTTGAAACGGAACCAGATGTATACCAGCATACAGATGGTTGCAACGATCACAGCTACTACAGCATCTTTTCTCATTTCAGAACTTACCGTTGCGGAAATGCTTTCTGTGGAGATCAGGCTTTCGTCTACATCGAATTTTTCAACCAGTGCATTATCCAGCTTTTCTCTTTCACTCTGGGACAGGGTTCTGGTCTTGATGACAACCTGATTTGTACCTACGACTTTTGTCGGCTGTACATTCTTGTCTCCTGTTACTTCTTCTACAACAGGTGTTACTTCTGAATCGATCTCTTTAATATCCATATCCTTGTTAAACGTTACAGTTGTGGCTGTTCCGCCGGAAAAATCGAGGGCATAATTTAGTGCTGTTCCCTTTGTTCCATGGCTGATACCCATAACAACCGGGCCCGCAAGGATAAGTACTGCGGATAAGATAAAGAATACTTTTCGTCTGCCGACAAAATTGATCGGTTTTCTTTCCTTAGCTTTTCCGTAGAATTTCGGATCCGTGATGCCTATGGCATATAAAGCATGGATGATAAATCGTGATACCACAAGTGCCGTAAACATGGAAGCAACGATACCGATTGCCAAAGTATAAGCAAATCCTTTTACTGTTCCGGATCCAAGCCACATTAGTACAAAGGAGGCGATCAGTGTTGTGATGTTTCCATCAAAAATAGCACTGAAAGCTTTGGAAAATCCAGATTTAATCGCAGTATGTACAGAATTCCCTGATGTGATTTCCTCACGGATACGTGCATAGATGATAACATTTGCATCTACTGCCATACCGATGCCGAGGATGATACCTGCGATCCCTGGTAAGGTCAATGTGATATCAAAGGCATTTAGTGTGATAAGGACCAGTGATGTATAGATTAAAAGGGCAATCCCGGAAACAAAGCCTGGTACACGGTATACGATGATCATAAAGAGGATCACGATGATAAGGCCGATCAATCCTGCCAGTACACTGGTTGAGATTGCTTCCTCACCAAGCTGTGCAGCTACCACACTGGAGCGGAGTTCTTCCAGCTCAAGGCTTAAGGAACCGATGCGGATATAAGAAGCAAGGTTCTGAGCTTCCTCCACACCGGACATACCTGTGATTTGTGCCTGTCCCCCTGTGATAGCTTCGTTTACGTTTGGTGCGCTCAATACCTGATTGTCATATACAATGGCGATCTGTTTTCCTACATTTGCAGCAGTTGCTTCTGCAAACTTTGTTTTTCCTTCGTCTGTAAGGGTAAGGCTGACTGCATACTGTCTGGTGCTGTTCTGGCTGGACTGGTAAGCCCCTCCCTGTGCATCTGCAACATCTGTTCCTTCCAGTACGACACATCCGGCATTACGGATATCGTCAAGACTTCTTGTCAGTTCGTAACCATTCTGTTCATAAGCGAAATTTTCGTTACCGTCTGCATCTTCCTGTGTAATGAAACAGAGGGAGCCAGGCTTTCCAAGGTCATTCAGGATTGTGTCTGCATCCGTTGCCCCCGGGATCTCTACGGTGATACGGTTATCCCCTTCTTTGTAAGCCTGCGCCTCTGTGCTGTACTGTTCTACTCGCTTCTGCATCTTATACACGGTGTCAGACATATCTTCCGCACTCGGTTTTTTCTCTTTTGTCTGGTAAGTGATGCTTACCCCTCCAGATAGATCAAGTCCAGTGTTGATATTTTTGGCTGATCCTGTCCCTGTTGGTCCAATGCCTACCGCTGCTGTATAACATAGGAAGACGGTCATAAGAAAGGTAAGGATAAGACCAACAACTGCTTTGCTTTTTTTCATGATAATAAGCTCCTTTCCATATTCTTTTATACTAATATGTATGATTTTTTCATTTTTGGCTGATTTTTATAAGAAAAAAAAGAGATCGCCAAGGATCTCTTTCGACACACCATCTCATATAAGGAGGAAACACTCAGAGTTTATTATTTAACTTACTATACATTAACTACTAAAGATAACATTTTTTCTCCTTTCTTTGCAAACTGAGAGTATCAGTAAGATTCTCCATCAACACCATGGAGATCTTCAGCTGGATGTTTCCAGTCTTCTACATATACATCTTTTACCGAAAATTCACCACTGACCATACTGTGAATAGCCTGTTTGTCGCCATGGTAGATTTTTACAACTGAGGCCGATTCTTATATAGCTACAATATGTACTTCCAACCCATATTCTTTTGCCAAACGGATCATACTTCCGGTTCCTCTGCTTTTACCATCCCAGAATGCGATCAGCATACCGGTTTGTTGTGAAGCAAATTCTGCCATCTGCTTATTTCGGATAGGGCCGGCAGTTTTTCCGTATGTTTTCCAATCTGCAGGAAACTTCACGCATGCCAAATTATTTCTGGAAGCGAAAATTTCTCCAAGATGATCTGCTCCAGAACAGCAACCGCTTACGATAACCAGGTTTGAGGTATCCCTGTTTCGAAACATCTTATTTGCGGTATCTCTCAACAGGGCATAATCAGAAAAATCCCGGCATCCTGCAATAATACATCTTATCTCTCCCACTTCTTTTCCTCTCTTGCTTTTTCTTTTTGTATTTCTTTACGCAATTCTGTGATATCCAGCAGATACTCTCTGATTTGTTTGTCAATCATCCTGGTTGCCTCGTAGGGAAGGGTATTTTCTGAACGGAAAAAATATAACTTTCTGTCACTTGTAAACTTACAAATCACATCTTTATGTACTGTAACTCTTCCTATTCCACACAAATAGGCATCAAATGTTTTGGTAAAAATGTAACTATGTCCTTCCATTAGGAAGTCCGGAACTGCAACAAGTCTTGCATCATCCATTTTTTTGCCCCTCCTTTTTCTTTTAATATGTCATATTTCTTACTTCCTATCGGATTTTTATAAGAAAAAATAGCCGGTTCTCCAGCTATTTCTGTCTCTCATTTATTTTTTTTAGATATTCCGATACCCCTCCCATATTTTTCACAGTCCTCATAATATCCTGTGCTTCCGAAATAGTGTCAGCGTTATCCATGGGCTCATATCTGCTGCGGTATTCCTGTAATTTTCGCTGTGGGCGATATTGGATTAATGGGATAATGACCAGGCATTTCTGCATATGATCATAGGCAATAACAAGTTTTTTCATCTCTTTCTCCTTTCTTTGAGACTATACCATTGCGGTGATACCACCGTCATGGCCCAAACCATTTTGTGACTGCTGTATATAATATTGGGATCAGAAGGACAGTCATGATATTGTCCACAGCCCTGTTTTCCGTATAACCGTATATTAGGATTTCCAATCCGCTCCAGATCAGGCACCACAAGTATAGTAAGGCAAAGGTAATGATAATGTTTCTTATGGTATGCATGCGAATCTCCTTTTTATTTTAATATGTCATATTTGGACATGAATGGTAGGCTTTTATAAGAAAATCATCCTGTTGAAAATTTTTCATAAAATTTGTATAATAATAAAAACATGCTAAATATGAAACTTATATTTTCATTACTTCTTTTTTAATCTGACATATTAAATATGAATCAATTATTATGAAAAATGGAGACATTAGTTATAATGACTGGTTCATAGGGATAGTCCCTGATAGAAAAAAGGGACATCCAGCCCCTCTTTTCTATCGAAAAATATTATAGAAAGGAGGGATAAATATGGCGGCAAAAGATATCGCAGAGAAACTGCTCGAAGAGCACAATGATGTATTTGCAGACATTTTTAATGTATTGCTGTTTAAAAAAGATTTTGTCAATCCAGAAGAGCTTTCTGATGCACCCACAGAATTCCATTATTGGACGAAAGATCAAAAGGGATGCAGAGAGCTGCGCAGGGATGTGGCAAAGCTTTTAAGTAAAAACGGCAAACCTGTTGCTATTCTGTGTATAGAAAATCAGACTTGCATAGACAAAACTATGCCTTTTCGTACACAGGAATATAACAGTGCAACTTATATGATGCAGATAAAAAACAAAAAAGAAACACCTCTTCCAGTTATCACAATGGTATTGTATTTTGGAAAGAGAAAATGGAAAACCCCTTTTGATATAAAAGAAGTAATTTCAAAAGGGCAGGATATTCCGGAAGAAATCATGACACAGATTACTTCTTACACAATGAATCTTGTTGAAGTTGCATTTCTTCCAACAGATATCAGAAAAAACTTTATAAGCGATTTCGGAATTATTGCAGATTTCCTTGCAGAGACAAGGGTTAATGCTGATACTTATATTCCGAGTAAAAAAGAAATATTACATTTGAAGGAACTTTTATTTTTCATGGAAGTCATTACAGATGATTCCAGATTTGGAACTTTATTTTACGAATTAGCATGTAAACAGAAAGGAGCTGTTTCTATGTGCGAACTGCTTGATCTCTACTGGGATAGAGGAAAAAATGCTGGAAATGTTGAAGGCAGAGTCAGCATGCTTGTAAGTTACCTTCAGAATAGCAACGATAATCCTGAAGCACTTGCAAACACCTTCAAGCTTCTTGGTGCTACTCCAGCAGAAATTTCCGAAGCAAAAAGAATCTATAATGAATCTAAGAAGGAAACTATAACACCAGTCTAATGACTCAAAAAGCCGGGTGTCCCGGCTTTTTGTTTTGTAATAAAAGAGAAAAACTTTCAGTCTTCTCTTTCGTCATCATCCAATCAGATAATTGATCCGGATATTAGCAAGTCTGTTTTCAAGATTGATCCGTCCACGAACGTCTTTTATCGTTTCCACTGCTGCCGGATCGGTAGCTGGGGAAGAAACAAAGGTTTTTCCATAATATTCATTCATGGCAAGATTTCCTCTCTGCGCGGCCCTTTCTGCAGTGTGGTCCGGTACTTCAAAGTGTACACACCAGTAATAAGCGGCATCATATGCTCCCTGTGCGGTATCCGGGACACTTCTTATATAAGCTAAAACTGACGGATAGCTGGAAGCCAGTTCACTTTCCAGATATTTCAACTGTCCTCCAAGTGTATTATAATCTAATCCATTTCCATTACAGAAAGAAATAAGACGGTTAAATCTTTCATTATGCCACTGGCAGATCCCATAACTGGAACCTCCATCACCCAGAGATAATGGACTGAAATCAGATTCAAGCTGGATGTTCGCAAGAACACCGCATGCACCTGCATGGTTCAGACCCATTACAGAAGTAAGATATTCATAAACCGCAACGGTATTTTCGCTGACATTGGCAGCTGGATATTTGGAAGGGTCTACAGAAAATCCTACGATATTGGCTGTTACTCCTGTACCATCTGTGATATGTAAAGACGGATCCTGTACCGGTTCTGTCTGTGCCGGAACTTCCGTCGGTGCTTCTGTAGGAGCCTGTGTTTCAGGTCGGGTTTCCGGAGTCTGTGTTTCAGGTGCTTTTGTTTCCGTCTGTGGTGGCTGCGTTTCTGGGGACTGGGTTTCAGGAGTTCCTGTTTCCGTCTGTGGCGGCTGCGTTTCCGGAGCCTGCGTCTCAGGTGCTTTTGTTTCCGTCTGTGGCGGCTCTGTCTCCGTCTGTACTTCCGATTCTGTAACAGGCTGTGTCTCTTCTGCTGCAAAAACAAGTGTATGTGACATCAGCATTGTCGCAGAAAGTACTCCAAGGAAAATCAGTTTCTTTAATCGGTTTAACATTAAGGTTCCTCCTTATAATATAATTTTATTATAATATGTCATATTTTTTTAAAAATGGCAGTTTTCTATAAGAAAAATACCCCGGTTTCCCGGGGCGAGGAGTAAAGAAAAAGTCGTGTTGTAACAACACGATGGAAACTCTGGGACTCGAACCCAGGACCGGCCGGTTATGAGCCGGCTGCTCTGACCAACTGAGCTAAATTTCCGGAAAGAGAGGTGACGACACGGGCGCTACAACATATCACGTGAATTACTCAGTTATTGTTTCAACTCACAGTCGGTAATTTCACAAAGTCTGACAAGTCAGCAGAACGCTGACTGTGGTTTGCGTCATGTCAGTGGGGGATACCGATTTCTCTCCGCCCGCCACTGACGTTATCTTTCCTACTTGCAATTCATCTCACCACCTATAAAGGTGGGAGAATCCTTGCTATTATTAGTTGAATAGCCGAGAATTCCAGATTGGAATCTAAAAACTGCGTATATATACAAACAAGAAAGAAATTCCGTGCCGTCACTTTTAATATGTCATATTTTTTGAAAAACAGCAATTTTTTATAAGAAAAAAGATACCCTGAAGGGTGCCTGTATTATTCCGTAATTGACTCATCCAGCTTTTCAATTTGCACGCCTTTCAGTATGCTCGGTTATTCAATAGCCGAGAAGCTGGCTATCAGCGGTTTTCAGTAGTTCTTGTAGTGTCATTTCTTTCTCCTTTCCCTTGCAGCTGAACGAAACATCATCAGTAGCATTTCTGATACTGGTTTTGTCCGGTCATGCCGTTTGGCTTTTTTGATGCAAGTTAATTCCGCTCCTTCCGGAACATATACCCCCACGTAATGTGGGATTTCTAGGGATACAGCTGCATACACTTTTTCTGGCATCACCAAATAATTGTAATCACCGAAAAAATTCAGCCCATGTCCGGAATGAAAATCTTCTGAGGAAGACTTGATCTCATAGCAGTAGAAATCCCCTTTTTCGATACCGGAAACGCTGTTGTTTACCGGCTTGAACCGCATATAATCAACCCTTGCTGCATGATTCGTAGAATAGTCAAAAGTTACTTCTTTTGCCCAATAGATACGTGGATCATTATACGGATTGATTTTCTGCTCCAAAGCTGCAGACAATGCAGCTGTTATTTCAGGTCTTTTACTCATAAATTTTTTCCTCTGCGATTTTCTCAGCCAATGCCTGTATTGTATAGTTCATGATCTGTCGCTGATCTCCGCCTTCTCCAATGAGATTTTGTATTTCTGTATCAGAAAATGCAGTTCCGTACTGAATATTATCCAAAAATTTCCGTACCATGCATATACTTTCTTCTCTGGAAAACGGTTTCATTTCCTGTTTGATCGGGAAGCGGCTGATAAATGCCTTGTCGAGGATATCCATTCT
>PPYE01275954.1_pt1 | contig 13650 bp, 12 predicted proteins | sample 1559881 | NCBI WGS metagenome assembly PPYE01 (sample SAMN08240022, study PRJNA423297) | Human gut metagenome, whole genome shotgun sequencing project.
TGATAACCTCCTGTCTACATCGGGAGATAAGCTGTCCACTGCTTGTTATCCTGTGCACAGAATACCGCAAGCAGTGTCCGTTTTCTACCCCCTCTGTGTCCAGTTTTAGTTTACCACTTCAATGCAACTCCTGCGTCAGAAATAGATTATGTCCCCTTGTTTTCCTTTGTTGCCGAGACTTCAGGAAGGAAGTGCACCTCTACACGGTTCTTTGCTTTGTCCGAAATCCATTCGGTCAAGCGAGCACGCGACGCTTCGTCCATATCCGATTGCAGATATATGAACGCAATTTGCGTTTCACTCAGAGCAGCCGATTTATCCCCAGTCCCGGCGGGTGCGTGTACACTCCCGACAGCGATGCGGGAGATTTGCGGAAATACAATACGCGCCTCTCGATTCCAATCCAATATATAAGCTCCCTGCTTCTCGCTTTCCTCGCGGGCTGACTTGAGTGCGGTCACAGTCTGCCGTTCCTGCACAGAGGGGATCGCTCTTTTTTCAACCTCGCTGAGTCTTTGATCGATCATCGCCTCCATCTTTTCTCTCTCTTCCACCGTTTCCGCAGAAAACACCTCCAACCGGAACGATCTAAGATGTGCCTTTTCATGCAGTTTCTCTGTCAATACCGTCAAATCATCCTCCGATATTCCGGCAGTCGTAAATACTGTCAGCATTTTCTTCTCGTTATCCAAAGTATAGGAGATTGCCAGACGAGGTGGTGCTTTGAAATTCTCCTCGATATAAATCTTCGCCTGCTCGTTCTCTAGATTTTCCTGCACGCTTTGATACGCAAAGAAACAGCTGGGCAGCGTGACAAGCACTGCAAAGGCCATCAGGTAGCATTTCTGTCTTGAAAATTCCACGGAGTTGCGCTCTATCTTGGAGGGAATGTCAATGATTTTCAGGACGATGAATGCCGTCAGACAGATAAAGAAGCTGTTGATAAAGAACAGGTAGAGTGCACCCACGGTGTACGCCATAACGCCCGTGGCGATGCCATATCCTGCGGTGCAGAGAGGAGGCATCAGAGCTGTTGCAATCGCAACACCAGGGATGACATTCCCGCCCTCTTTGCGTGTTACGCCGATGATTCCTGCCAAGCCGCCAAAGACAGCAATCAAAACGTCCCAGATGGTCGGCGATGTTCGTGCAAGCAGTTCCGACGAAGGGGCATCGATCGGTGTGAGGGAAAAATAAAGCATCGATGTGGCAACCGAAATGACGACTTGGGCGAGCAGACTTCCTGCGCTGGAACGAATGTATGTGCTGTCATAACGGGCAAGCCCATAGCCAATTCCAAGGATCGACCCCATCAGCGGAGAAATCAGCATCGCGCCGATGATGACCGCCGTGCTGTTCATATTGAGCCCGATGGAGGCGATAAAGATCGCCAGCATCAGGACACTGAGATTCGTCCCCCGAAATCGCATGCCGGCGTTGATCCGCTCTGTAATCTCCTGTATTGGTGCAATGTCACCATGCAAGTCAAAAAAATCGTTTAGTTTATTCCAAATCAATCAAACAGCTCCTTCGGTCTCTATCATTAGGATGTTCGTTATTTATAGAAATAATACCACGCTCTTACGAACATCGTTAATTCCTTCACCGACGTATCGGGAAGCCCCACCAGTTCAAAGCCCGGCAGCCCCGGCGATACATCCACCTCAACGTCGATAATCCGTCCATCAATCCCGAGGGTCGTCGCGCCATAGGTCTTTGCAAACAATGGCCTTCCCTCCCACGTTTCAAATATAAGAAAATTATAACACAGGATAGGGGTTGTTGCCTAATGATTCTTTGCAAAAGAAAAGAGATTCCAGACGCTAGGCGGGAAAACTTGCAGTAGTCTCACAAAACTCACACAATTCCCTGCACAAAATCCGTCTCTGACATCCTTGACGGGAGCATGTATAATGAAGGTAAATCAGTCACATAGATGAAGGGCTATTGGTGGGCGTTGCTGTAATGACGAATTTTCTAGCGTGAAACACGGAGCACAGACAGTTTGTAGGGTTTTATGGCGCATAAACATAGGTCATTGGAGGCGGATATACATGGACAATAAATTTAAGTGGATCGAATTTTATACGGAATTTGCGGACGCGCTGTTGGCATACAAAAATGACAGAACACCCTTGATAAAAAAGATCCAAAAAATCTATGATGATATCCACATGACACTCGCCAAAATGGAAATCAATGGAACACCGAAGGACATTGACCCTTTCACGATTTACGGACTATTCAATAAGGGCATTACAGACGAGAAACGAAAAATCATCATCAACGCATTTATTGCCGAGTTTTCAATCACTTCTGAAGCACCGGACGATTTTTCGGGAATTCCTGTGCTGATGAATATGTCAGCCACCTTCTATGCTTTTGAAGATACCCGCAAAGAACACGACATTGATAACCTTTGGGATGTATTTGAAGCCGCCATCGAACTTGCAAAGACGAATTCTCCTACTGACCGGGAAAAGTTCTGCCGTGCCTATAATCTAGCATTGGCACAATCCCGCATAAAATGGAATCTCACAATGGCACTGTACTGGATTCGTCCCTATGACTATTTGAGTTTGGACGCTGGAAATCGTGAGTTTATGAAGAATCCCGAGCACATCTCAGAGAATGTTGCTGCCAAAATTTCAGCCCTGAAGGATACCGTTCCCTCCGGAGAGGAATATCTCGAACTCCGGGATAAATGCTTGGCATCTTTACAGGCAGGCAACTATAGCTATGATTCTTTCCCCGCACTCTCCCGCCATGCTTGGATAAATTTGAATAAGAAGGGGGAGCAGATGAAGCGTCCGGAAAAATCCAGAAAGTCGAAGGCATCCTTTCTCAAATGGTTCCGCCTTATCATTCAGACTTTGCGCGAACTTGGCGGTTCGGCTACACCTACAGAGGTCAGAAAGAAAATCATCGAAAACGAACGTTTATCTGAGTCTGAGGTGAGTAAAACCAGAGGAAAGAGTAATGTCAACAAATTTGAAAACGAAGTGGCTTTTGCCAGAAGCTATCTTGTAAAGGGCGGCTACATCGACAACAAAGTCACAGGCGTATGGACACTTACTGATGCCGGAAAGACAGTCAACATGACCGATGAGCTCGCCTCAGAAATTTTCAAAAACGGAGTGTTTGCCATGCGCACAGGCAGATCGTCTAAGGAAAATGCGCTCGGCGACGCCGATGTCGATACCCAGCACGTATGGCTGTATGCACCAGGCGAAGGTGCCTCCATGTGGGAAATTTTTTACGCGCAAGGCATCATGGCGCTTGGCTGGCCTAAAGTTGGAGATTTGTCCCGTTTTACGAAAAAAGAAGAGGTCAAAGAGGCGCTGCAGGAAAGTTATAATCCCAACGCAGCATTTACACAGGCCAAACGGATGCTGTGGCAGCTTGTTCACGATATGAGACCTGACGACATGATCCTTGTCAAGAAAGGCCGTTCTGAGATTGTTGGCATGGGGATCGTTGCATCCGATTACGAATATGACGACAGCAACGATGAATATCCCCATACCCGCAAGGTGCAGTGGACGCATAAGGGCAGCTGGGAGTCCCCCGTAATGCTCGCAGTGCCAACACTTACCGACTTGACGAATGACACAGAAAACCTGCGCAAAATTTTTGCTCTTTTTGAAACGGAAGAGACTTCTCTTGATGATGAGGAAAGGATCATCACATATCCGACATACACATCGGAGAACTTCTTAAACGAAGTATATGTTGATGAAGCATCCTATAAAGACCTCGTGGAGCTCCTACGCGCAAAGAAAAATGTTATCCTTACAGGCGCTCCCGGCGTCGGCAAGACATTCATTGCAAAGCGCCTTGCCTATTCCATAATGGGCGTTAAAGATGTAGATCGCGTGATGATGGTGCAGTTTCACCAAAGCTACTCCTACGAGGATTTCATTATAGGCATTCGTCCGTCCGGCAGCGGCTTTTCCGTCACGGAAGGGGTTTTTTACAAATTTTGCAAAAGGGCTGCGGACGATACCGATAACGACTACTTCTTCATCATAGATGAAATTAATCGAGGGAATCTCAGCAAAATCTTCGGGGAATTGTTCATGCTCATTGAGAGCGACAAACGCGGCAGCCGCAATAAAATTCAACCGCTCTATGCCGATCAGATGTTTTACATCCCGGATAATCTCTACATCATTGGTATGATGAATACCGCCGACCGCAGTCTGGCGATGCTTGACTACGCCCTGCGGCGGAGATTCGGCTTCTTTGCGCTGTTCCCGGCATTCTCCTCGGAACGTTTCAAGGCGTATCAGGAGGATCTTGATAACAGGATATTCGATCGATTGATTGCCTGTGTGGAGGACTTGAATCGCGAGATTGCGGATGATGAATCGTTAGGTGAAGGGTTCTGCATCGGACACAGCTATTTCTGTAACATTGCGGCAAAGGGGCTGACCAATAAAAAACTCTCTATGTTGGTGGAGTACGAACTCATTCCCATGTTAAAGGAATACTGGTTTGACGAACCTCACAAAACAAAAGAGTGGAGCAGAAAACTGAGGAGTGCAGTTCAGTGATTCGGGTGAAGAACATCTACTATATGCTGGCTTATGCATTCCAAGCCCTAAACAGTCAACGATATAAAAACATCGCCACAGAGAAATTTCAAAATATTGGCGAGCTGATGGCGGCCATTCTCATCAAAGGCATCGAGCAGCAAGTAAAACGAGGTCTTGGCAAGGAGTACATAGCGCGAACAGCGGCAATATCTTCTCTTCGCGGCAAGATTGATGTGTCCGCATCTCTAAAAACACAGACCATCATTCGGCAACAAATGATTTGTACCTATGATGATTTTTCGATCAATTCCTATATGAATCGTATCATTAAATCCACTGTACTGGAACTGCTAAAGTCTGATCTATCAAAAGAGCGGAAAAAGGCTCTGCGGAAACTGCTCGTATACTTTGACGAAGTGGAGGCGCTCGACCTCCATGCGGCTCAATGGAATATCCGGTACGATAGAAACAACCAATCGTACAGGATGGTGGTGTCCATTTGTTATCTCATTGCCAAGGGACTCCTACAAACACAGACAGACGGAAAAACAAAATTGATGGATTTTCTTGACGAGCAGCGCATGCACCGCCTCTACGAGAAATTCATACTTGCATATTATCGGCGGGAATTTCCGCAAATCAAAGCCAATCCCTCGCAAGTTTCATGGCAGCTTGATGATGATGTGCAGGATATGCTCCCCACCATGCAGACAGACATTATGCTGGAATACGGTGATAAAACACTAATTATCGACACCAAATACTACTCCCGCACAACGCAGCAGCGATACGGCATACATACACTTCACTCAGGGAATCTATATCAGATTTTTACCTACGTCAAAAACAAGGAAGCCGAACTTGCCAAAGTGCCACATACCGTATCAGGTATGCTTCTTTATGCCAAAACCGATGAGGAAATTGCCCCCAACAGAGACTATAGTATGAGCGGCAACAAAATTTCGGTACGGACACTCGACCTCAATCAGGATTTCTCTGCGATTAGGATGCAACTGGATCGTATTGTTATCGATCATTTCGAATATCATGGCGGCAAAAGCATATAAAGCTGCGCTGTCGCTTAGCTAAAAAAAGCCCCCATTTGCTTCTTGAACCGTTAATGAAAGGAAGCCTATCTCAGCCATGTTACAAACTATTATCCTTGCCTGTCCCACGTTGGAGCTGGAATTAAAACGAGCAATCGAATCCTGTGCGTCCAAGGCGACCGTCTATTTTCTGCCTCGACATCTACATAACGATCCAAAGGAACTGCATCGCTATTTGCAGGATAAGATCAATCATTTTTACAACGTGAAACACATTGTTCTGTGTGTCAGCCGATGCGGAGGCGGGACTGCCGGACTTCACGCGACAACAGCTGATATTATCCTGCCGCGCACACGAGACTGCCTCGATATTCTGCTCTCGGGCAGTGATCTGAATACCCTGCAAAGAAATATCCGCGGCATCTACTATACGGCAAGTTGGATGAAGTTCGCGAGGGAATCCGATATTGACCTTGAGAAGCTGACTGCCAAAATGGGCAAAGAAGCTGCGGAGGGATATTTGCAGCAGCTGTATAAAAACTTCAATGAATTCTATATCATCGATACCAGCTGCTATGAGGTGCAGGACATAAAGGACTATCTCGCCCCATTGGTACGAATCCCGAATGGAACGATGACAGTGATTCACGGAGAATTTCGGATTCTCCATAAAATTGCCGCTGAGAACTTCGATGATGATTTTGTTGTAATCCCAAAAGGCGGCACAATTCCATCCGAGGTTTTCCTGCAAAATAAATAGCCACAGAAATAGAGATTCCAAACGTCGCTATGACGAATGGAATCTATTTTTTCTATAGGCTTTCATCCTCTACCACCAATCTCAATCCCACCCTTGAAAACAACAACTACCGCGCCATTCTCCTTAACCACAAGATGATTAAGCAGTCCGCCCCATAGCTCCTCGTCAAACTCAACCTGCTCCTCGTTGATACCACATACCGCTTGAATCATGCCCTCCAAGGTGTTTCTCTTACTCTCCCTCTCGGCAATTTGCTCGTCCAACTTCTCCAAATACCCCTGCTTTTCCAGATAGCGTGCGCGAATCTCATTTTCTTGCTTCAGATACGCCGTCCGATCCTGTGCCACCCGTGCATTCTCACGAATCAGCGTTTCAAGGTGTTCTGTCAAACCGCCGAGTTCCTGCTCTACTTTATCCCGTTCTTCCGTCAGCTCCCCCGTTTGGCAAACGCTGTCAATCAGGGAGCGTAGTTCCGTAATCACATTCTCTTTGACTTCCACCAAGGAGTTCAGTGCTTTGACGAAAATCTGTTTGATCTCCTCCTCCGTCAAATGTTGTGTGCTGCACGTCTTTCCCTTCTGGGCATATTTCTTGTTGCAGCGATAGATGACTCTGCGGTACTTATCCGTCGAATGCCATACCTTTGCACCGTACCAACCGCCGCAGCAGCCGCATTTGATTTTATTTGCGAAGATGCTCACGCCTCTGTGCTTACTGCCGTTTTCCCACGCCTTGATGTCTGTCTGCACAAAGTCGAATAAGTCCGGCGGGATAATCGGCTCGTGGTGCTCTTCCACATAATACTGCGGAATCTCGCCCGTATTCTTCCGTCGCGTCTTATCGAGGAAGTCTGCCGTGTATTGTTTCTGAATCAACGCATCGCCACGATACTTCTCATTTGTGAGGATGGAGCGCACTGTGGAGATGTACCACTTGTCCTTTCCCGACGGGGATTTGATGCCCCACTTCTCCAGTTCCTTCGTAATGGCATAAAAGGATCGCCCGCCAAGGAAGAGTTTGTAGATGAGCTTCACCACTTGCGCCTGTTCCTCGTTGATTTTGAAGTCCTTGTCATAACCGAGAAAGGCACTGTAGCCCACACTGGTTTTTCCCTCGGCGAACTGTTTCCGCTTGCCCCATGTCGTGTTCTCCGAGATGCTCCGGCTCTCTTCCTGGGCAAAGGATGCGAGCAGCGTCAAGAGGAGTTCCCCATCCTCGGATGTGGAATCAATGTTCTCGCGCTCGAAGCGGACGGCAATCCCCTTCTTTTTCAACCGTCGGACGGTATGAAGACAATCCACGGTATCGCTGGCAAAACGGCTGATGCTTTTGACGAGCACCAAATCGATCTTCCCGGCGCCGCAGTCGGCGATCAGCCGCTTGAACTCCGTCCGATGCGCGGTACTTGTGCCTGTGATCCTTCGTCTGCGTACACACCTGCGTATTCCCATGTGGGATTCTTTTGGATAGGACTGCTGTAGTAACTGACCTGTGCCGCAAGAGAGTGGTGAAGCGTGTCCACAGAAACGCGGGCGTAGGCAGCCACACGCAGCTTTTTCTGCAATGTCGGATTTGATTTAACCCTTCGTATCTTCATGCTAGTCCCTCCTTTCCACTCCCATGTTCCCGTACTATCCGCACGATAGCAAGTCAATATCCGAAAATAGAAGCCCGATAACGGGACGATATTTTTCACGCATTTTCGCTTCAAACGCAAGATACTCATCTTCTGACAAAAGTCCGCTTTGCAGCATTTTCCATGAAGCGCGCATCACCATCTGATACGGCATTTCCCGAAGTCCTTCTTCCTTGCTCATTTCAACATCTCCCTTCATGGAACAACAGACAAAAACGGCACTTTGGGGCACCTTTGGAGGCAAAAAAATAACCCGACGGTCATTCGCCGGGCGTTTAGATTAAACGAATTATTGATTTTTAAGATTATGCACCATGTCCTGTAATTTCTGCGGAACGGGAAGCCCCATCCGTGCTGCGTTCTCGATAATCGAGATTCCTTCATTCGAGATGAAGCGAAATGCCTGATTTCGTATTCGCATTGATGCATCCACATTACTCCATGCAGATGACAATCTTTCCCTGCACCTTATGTCCATCAAGGTCAATCAGTGCCTGCCTGATGTCGTCGAAATGATATACAGCTCCAATGAGCGGCTTCAAGTTATGCTTGTCCATAAAACAGAAAATGTCCCGCAGATCCTCATCCGTTGGATCATTCGAGTGAAACCCGGTCAGATATACGCCGTTTGGTATGTGACTCAGCGGCGAAAAGCTCTGGAAGGCAAACACATTTCCAAGAACGCCGGTATGACAAATGATGCCGCCCGGTTCTACCGACTTCATCGTATCAAACAATGTTTTGCAACCGATCAGTTCCAGTGCCTTCGTTGCTCCACGAACCTTGCCGACGATCGCTCCATCGTCAAGGACAGATTCATCCACACCGCCTTCCTGAAGCAAATGCAGGTGTTTGTCCCGGTGTGTGGTTGCGATGATTTTACAGCCAAGGGCCTTTGCCATTTGTATGGCAGCAAACCCCAAAGCACAGCTTGCGCCGCGGATCAGAAGCGTATCATCACACTTCAGCTGCAGACGCTGCATCAGCGATCCCCATGCGGTATAGTAGGTTTCAGGAACAGCACCCATCTCGATCCAGCTCATTTCCGTATCGACCGGAAATACATGATGTCGCGGCAAAAGTGCATATTCGGCATAGCTGCCGTCAAAACTTCTCCCCATGCCGCCCATAAGGGCGACCACCTTTTGTCCAACGTTCAGGTCTGTATCGGACGCATCCTCGATCACGCCTACGCATTCAATGCCGGGAATGATGGGTTTCTTGATATAATCCCGCAGGATTTCATGTTCCCGGAGAATCTGCTCCGAATGGTTCAGTCCAAACGCCTTGATCTTTACAAGCACCCATCCCGATTTGACGGCAGGAACAGCGACCTCGGAAAACGCAATGTCTTGTGCTGTTGTCGGCTGATCAAGCACGATCGCTCTCATTGTTTTCATGTGGGATATCCTTCTTATCTTGAGTTTTTATTGAAACAGTATTCCGTTTTCATCTGCCCAACACTGCGGATCTTCGGCATAAAAGCTGCCGCTTGTCCCCTTTGCCACGGCAGGGCAGCCCCTGCACCATGCAAGCAGTTTGCATCGCGCACATTTACCAAACCGCTCGTATTCCCGATAATTTTCCATGCTTGTCACCCATACATCAGCAAGACGGTCTTCAAAAACATTCCCAACCTTGCTGTCTGCTGCTCTGCGGCAGGCGTAGATATCGCCGGAAGGAAGAATGGTGATATGACAGTTCCCACAGTTGCAGCCGCCATAGATCATACCGTCCTTCTCGTTTTGGGGAATCTTAAATGCTCCCGTCTCGTATTCATACAATGTCCAAAGGTGATCCTTTTTGTTGAAGTAGGTATCGCACCCCTGCTCCGCATAGTCTTTGAACTTCTGATCGCAGGCGGCAAGCAGTTCCCGATATTCCTGCGCTGTCATGGACGCATCCAGATCGCCGCCGCTCGGAACGTATCTGGAAAAGGCAAATACATTCACCCCCGCCGCCGCGACCGCATCAATGATGCCTGGTACTTCCATACGGTTCGTTTTGGATACCGTGGTCATGATGACGCTCCGTATGCCCGCTTTGTTGAGACAGGAAATCTTTTCTATGGTACAGTCATAAGAGCCCGGCTTCCTGAACCAATCGTGCGTTTCCCTGAGTCCATCAAGAGAAAGCTGGTACTTCTCACAGCCATACCATTTCAGCTCCCGACAAATCTGGTCATTCAGATGAAACGGATTGCCGAGAATCGTGAACTTGATCGCATGATCGTGAATCAGTTCAAGCAATTTCCAAAAATCAGGATGCAGGATCGGATCACCGCCTGTAATATAAAAATATGGCGTTCTTCCATATACTTCGCAGAAATCAAGGCAGTTGTAGAAGGTGCTTTCCATCTGCTTCCATGTCATGGAAAGAATACAGGTATGGTCGCCGGCGGAGTAAATATAGCAGTGCTTGCACCTCTGGTCACATGCATCTGTTATGTGCCATTGAAAGGAAAAGTATGGTTTCATGATCGTTCACCATCGTCCGTTTCATCTGTATCATCTGCGCAGCTGTTTTCTTTCAAAAAGAATCCTCCAACCGTTATAAAGCTGGAGGATTCCCTTTCTGCTCAAACAAGAAAGGGTTCTATCCCAATCTCATTTGTCGCCTGCACCGCAGGAAGACCCGCAAGCCGACGGCTTTTCTTGCGGCTTGTCGCCGGCACCGCAGGCTGCAGGGGCTTCTGCAGGCTTGTCATCAGCACCGCAGGCAGCGGGTTTCTCATGGGGCTTGTCACCTGCACCGCAGGCTGCTCCGCAGCCGCTGGCAGTCTTGTCTTCCGCCCATCCAGAAAGGTTTGATAATGCCATGATCGTCCTCCTTATCGACACCCAGCAGGCACCATTGCCTTCTGTGATTTCGATTATATTCAAGGATGTAACCTCCCGCAAGTACGCACAATTTTGTAACCTGCGTTACTTCAAAGTAAGGTATGTAAAGAGCCCTTTCTATCACAGAGCGGCATGTTGTTGACATTTTGTGACTGCTGCATTATATTTTAGATATAACATTTTATTTTAAGTACTACATATATAACGTAGGGAGATGTTTCGTTATGCGCAAAAAAGAAGATCTTCCGGAATGCGATGTCGCAACGACAGTCAGCATGATTGGAAGCAAGTGGAAGCTTCTTATTATCAGGAATCTCATCTTGCGTCCTTGGCGTTTTAACGAACTGCAAAGAGCGCTTGGGGGGATCAGCCAGAAGGTACTGACGGACAGTCTTCGACAACTGGAAGCTGACGGCATCATCACGCGCACCGTTTACCCTGAAGTGCCGCCGCGTGTGGAATATGCGCTCTCTTCATTGGGCGAATCCCTAAATCCCATCATTGCAGCTATGAAACAATGGGGGCAAAGATATAAAGAGCTTGCAGAATAAAAATATGCTTCACACAAACTTCAACGCCCGACGATCATCCGCCTGGCGTTGAAGTTGTTATGTATCCTATTGGGTTTTAAGGCTATGCATCATATCCTGCAATTCCTGCGGAACGGGAAGCCCCATCCGTGCTGCGTTCTCAATGATCGAGATTCCTTCATTCGAGATGTAGAAGAAGATCACGGCGGAGCGCAGGACGCATCCGCTGCCGATAATGTGGGTATCGAGGACATTCGCTACACCGACAAGGGCGAAGATGCAGACCTTCTTGCAGATTCCCTTGAAGCCGATAGCACTCGCAGTTTCTTTGCCACAATCGCACGGAGAACACCTGTGACGTAGTCCGTCGCGACGAATGCGGCCAAGGCATAGAGCAGATCGTCGAAACTGCCGAAGAAATCCCCAACCACGATGCCAATACCCGCCGCATAGAGGCGTATTATAGAGGCGTATTGTCAAATGTAGGAGTACCGCGTCTCTCGCATGACGGTGTATCGTTGGCGCAAGCGTTACAATGGAACGAAGGAATCGCACCGAAAGGACAACGAGGAGTTCCATGCGAGCCACAAGTTCGATTCCTTTGCGGATTTCAAAAGGCAGCTGGCTCGGCGCAATCGAATTCGTCGGATATCTGACTTGCGTGGAAGGTATGCGTGCCGTTCCTGCCCGCCTCGGCGGCCTTTTCCATGAGTTCCTGGATGCCTTGCGAGCCGTCATCCATGAGCTGTGCGCCACACATCTCGACGAGCATGGGAAGGTTGACACCCGTCACGATTCCGTAGTTCTCGTTCCCAATGACGAGACGGCAGGCAGCGTTGTATGGGCTGCCGCCGAAAAGGTCATTCAGGAAGAGCACACCGCCTGCACAGTCGAGCTCTTCAACCGCTTTCTCGTACTTCGCAACGACGTCATCGGGTCCCTCGCCCGGAATGAGCGTGACGGCACGAACGTTTTTCTGCTCGCCGCAAATCATTTCGCACGACTTTAAGAGTTCCTCTGCGAAAAGCCCATGCGTACCGACAATGATACCAAACATAGCATTCCCTCCTATGCGTTACGGTTGCGTTACGGTGTGTTCCATTCCACGCGGCACCTCTTAGCACCATCCCCATTATAGCAACGCCTGCGTTCTATGTGCAAGCCTTCGCCTCATTTCCGAAGGAGCCGCGAATAAAACGAAGTCCTTCCGATTGACGTGGATATTTCGCCCAACCGAGGTGGAAAATCAGATACAGAACCGCTTTCCTTGGAGGATTTTCCACCGAAGTGCAAGCAAAAAAGGATGCGTTAAGACGGAAGCGCTGAATGGGACCGTACTTCCTTAACCGACGAGTTCATAACCCGCTTCCTCGATGACCTGCTTGAACTCGGACTTCTGGATATCGCGTTCCGCCATCACCGTCGCAGTCCCGCCATCGAGATCGACGCGGACCGCCGTCACGCCGTCCATTTTTGCGAGTGCGTCATGCACGTGCTTCTGGCAATGTGCACACATCATACCTTTTATTTGGATCGTTTTTTCCATGGTGTTCTCCTCTTTCTGTTCTTCTGGACTGCTTTCTTCCCGCGCCGCGCCATACGCTGCGCTCTCTTCCAGATGGTCCGTGCGGAAGAAGCGCAAGCGCAGGGCGTTCATCACGACGCAGAAGCTCGACATGCTCATCGCTGCCGCGCCGATCGCAGGTGACATCTTGACGCCAAAGCTGCTGTAGAACACCCCTGCCGCAAGCGGAATGCAGACGGCGTTGTAAAAAAATGCCCAAAAGAGATTTTCCTTGATGTTCTTGATGACAGCTTTCGACAGGCGGATCGCGCTGACGGCGTCCAAGAGGTCGCTGCGCATGAGCACGGCATCGGCGCTCTCGATCGCGACGTCCGTGCCGGCGCCGATCGCGATGCCGAGATCGGCGCGCGCGAGCGCAGGCGCGTCGTTGATGCCGTCGCCGATCATTGCGACCTTGTGCCCCTCTGCCTGCAATGCGGCGATGTGTTTCTCCTTGTCCTCGGGAAGCACGCCTGCTATCGCGCGCTCCAGTCCGAGACGACGGCGAATCGCCTCCGCCGTGCGCGCGTTGTCGCCTGTGAGCATGACGACGGAAATGCCCATCGCCTCAAAGCGGCGAATCGCCTCCGCACTCGTCGCCTTTTCCATATCCGCAGCCCCGATTACGCCGATGACTGCATGGTCCCTGGCGAAGAGCAGCGGCGTTTCACCGTTGTCCGCCATTGCTGCAAGCGCATCCCGCACGGGTTCAACGGAAATGGCATTTTCCTCCAAG